>Ga0307513_10000284_pt1 | contig 73397 bp, 69 predicted proteins | sample 15_EM_MG_FD_202174 | JGI IMG/M metagenome (GOLD analysis project Ga0307513, IMG submission 202174) | Populus trichocarpa ectomycorrhiza microbial communities from riparian zone in the Pacific Northwest, United States - 15_EM | ecosystem: Host-associated > Plants > Roots > Unclassified | place...
CTCAGAGACAGTGGCGGAGCTGAAATCAAATCAAATAAACCAAATATAAATCAACTAAACATAGGAGATCCTGCACTGCCCGCTCCTGTGTACCGTTACCGGAACATGTACACATGTTACAGTTGTAGAGGTGGGGAGAAGCAAACTGTGAAACGTTATGGAATGAGGGCTTTTGCCAAATGGATGCTGAGGATTGGGCAACATAGATGGAGAACTACTGCGAATGAGCAGAATGATATATGTGGTCAGGGTTTGGTGAGAATGGGAGTGGGATAACAAGGATCATAGCTGGTCACTCGGCAGTTTGTGCCTAAGCCTCAAGGGAGGCATAAGGAGAGACATTTGTTACGGTGGATTTGTTTGTGAGCTTTGCTATATGTTTACGGGAGCCTTCAGGGCCGAAGGCAAATGGAAGGGGGGACCCTTGTAGGGCATGGTCTGTCATAGGGTAGTTTGGCGGTCACAAGGAGAATTTTCTCCCACTGTGACTTGCCCACTTTGTATCTAGCTCAGCGTGCATTCTTCTCTCTTTCTAAGCAAGACAACAACAGCAACAACAACCGAGGGGCATCAACACCCAGGCAAGCAATCAATAGACATCGTTTCCTTTCTATTCCTATTGGGTTCATCTCTTTCTCTGTTGTTCTATCCTTACTCAGTCAATTACAAGCGGGCACAACACACAAGTCAAGCACATTATTGTCAACGTTTCCTTTTTCTACTTTGATTGGGTCAAGCACTTCTCTCCTACTATCCTCTATCCGGTGAATTAAGTGGGTCAGCATCGAGTCAATCCTCTACCCAACTATCGTACGGTTTAGAAGAAGGTCACGCCGCGGGCGACAGGAGTGGAATACAGCTTGCGCGACACACCATCCACACAAGGGCAGAAGTGAGAGAGCCCGACACCGGTACTGTACGAGTACCAAGCACGTTGCATGATGAAACACCTCAATTGTATAAGGGTAAAAAGTAAGTGTTGAGAAAATTATCCCTGGAGATAAAGCGTTCAATTCTTCATTCACTTGTATTTTCTATAATATTATTTTCAACTTCATTAATGTTCTCTTTGCCATAATATAATAGATATCATGTGGTGCAAATATTATTATACCATATATCAGAAAATTGTTGGCAAAACATTCTTAAACACAAATGGAAGAAATAAAAAAAGAACCTTGACTTAGATATAAACCCAACTTAGGATGTTTGAAATTCATCGTTTTCGCGAATAACTCCCCACCTTTTTGAACTACCGTAGGCTCTCTGGAGATAGACACTGTTGCCAAGAGGAGGGTGGATAAGATTAGCGTTGAGCTATACTATATACGGAAGAAAAAGACGAAAAAATACCCAAATCAAACCTATTTCCTCTTGGTAATTGGCTAGAGAGCTGAGTTGTCTATCCAGGTGATCCAAATGGGCTCTGAAAGTGGTAACTTATATTCTTAGGAGCCCCCCACTTGGCAACGGTCTCTATCTCCTGGGTGGTTACAGTACTTCTTTTCTCATCGTGTATTCGGAATACGGTTGCTATAAAAGTACCCGAAGATGTGTTAGAATTATTTGAAATATCGAAGATTTGATGTCTTTAATACAAAGAGGATAATGTAACCGATGGTAAGTGAAAATGATGATCATTATGAAAATAGTGACGGCAACTGTGACGGTAGGATGAGGGAAGGTGTTCATTCACCGTTGAGGGTAGCCTTGATGCTGCTTTTCAAACACAGTGCAATAAATTCTAAAGTGTTAGTCCATTGACTCCATTCTCATACACGGGCTTCACCAGATACTGGCACCGTTCACCGCAATCTTTCAAGGAGCATGAACACTATACTTTCTATGGGTTCATGATGGCTCTTCTAAAATGGGGGGCTAATTTTGGTGCGGTGATGACCTGTGTGTGAACTAAGAGCTAATAAAAGAGAACAAGTTTGGCCTGGTATGAGAATAAATGATGTAAGGAGTAGAAATTACTACTAGCCATGTTTTGGTCATGGTATTAAGACATAAATCTTTAATATTACCTGATTCCGAATACGCGATGAAAATGGAAGTAGACAGACTTGGTACCGTTCACTTTGGGGACGCCTTGCACCACACCTCGGCTGAAGAGCTCATCGGGTTACCCTTCCCCTTTTCCCAAGGTGTGAAAACCTATGATCTCGGCCATTACCCGCGAGAACACAACCACTGGGATCCTGAGATCTGGCTAGCATATCCAAAGCCCCAGTACCGTGTTTCGGGAACGTGCGCACTTACCGACCCCAGCTACCAGGGGTAACTGTTTAGGTGGTACCGCCGGTGGGAGGGTGGTGGTTAGCTCATGTATGGCTTGCATTGTATAACTCAGTTTCAATCACTTATCCTTTGACAAAATGCTATTCAGTATTGCATATCGAACACTTGGGGGATGGAATAAATTGGGTATTATTTCGTGCTTTGGGAAATTGTTTAGGGAGGACTAGTTTAGCATTAGACCTTCATAGGCCGATGTTTTCATGAAATTGCAAACTTCAAAAAAAAAGGAAGAAAAAAAACCGGACATTGGCTAGCAATCAACCCATTTATTTATTACGGAAAAAAGAAACCATCCCCCAATAAAACCTCCAAATTCTAAAACCTCCAAAAGCTGAACCCACCAACTGCACCATTGTGCCATCGAGTACCCCTCTAGCTCAAGCTAAGCCACAGCGAGGATAGAAACCTCACCACTAGTGAAGATGGAATCGCCCCAGCTCTTCATGTGCCAAGTTAGGCCGGTTGGTGTAATATTCTTGGCCCGGACCTTGATCCGAAGGTCCGCTTTGTGGCTGAAATCAAGTGATTTGATGGCCATGAAGACGCTCGGAGTTCTCCAGAACTGGACACCGCCAAAGCCAACCGACTTGCTGTTCAAGTGCTGGGGTTCACTCCAGTGGCGAACATCCCCGGTGCTGGCCGTACAGCTGAAGACATATGGGCGGTCCGACGGATAAGCTATCCAGCCTGCAACAGCTGAGTAGAGAATAGAATCAGCCCAAGTATTGATGTGGATGTTGAAGCCATTCACATCGATATCCGATACCTTGGTGGTTACCCGCCAGCCTTTGTTCTTGTCCATGTGGAGTTGCTTCAGGAAAACGATCACCTTTGGCGGGGTGATGAAGGGGCTGGTGAAGTAGATGCGACGCGAGGTCTCCGTCTGGGGTTTATCCCAGGGATGGTCATCCTCAGTGGAGAACTCCCCGTTTTGGTATTCAGGATAACCTGGAGCCAGTTCCAGCCAGCAAGCGCCCGCGGAGAAAAGTATGCCATCTGCCCCGGTATTGAGGCTGGCTGTGAACCCCTCTTTCGTGATATTCTCAGCGCTGGCGGTAGCGCTGATATTGGCGTGTCTGCTGAGATGGAGTTCATTGAATCCGAGAGGGAGTCTGGGAGGGGCGACAAAAGGGTTTCCGAATGTGATTTCCTTTGTTGTCTCCTTTTGAGGTTTGGCCCACGCATGAACCTCTCGGGTTTTCCAAGATCCAGTACTAGACATGGCGTATAAATTGAAATTGAGTTTTTGAAAGATCTTCGAGTGTAGTGTTTTTAGGTAAGGCTATGCGAGCAGGGGGGTAACCTCAATTACGGTGAAGCGGCTCAGGAGGTGGAAACAGCTGACAGTGGCAACCAGTGGAAAAGCAAATGTATTTTTGACTATCTGTAGCCCTATTCCAAAAGTTCTGGCACCCAGGCTGATACTACAACCCGGGGTGCCACAACACATCAGCTATGGAATTTTGTCACGGTACCCGCCTGGGTACGAGAACTTTTGGAATAGGACTATACACTGCCACAAAAACCCTTGATAGGCCTGTGATCCCCGGATTCAGAGTTAAGACATCCCAAGGGGGATTAGTGTTTCATAATACGGTAAAATATCACCTATCAGACACCTTGGATCTTGCTAACTGGTATTCGCAATTGCATTAACCTGTCGGGCTAACGCTATCCTGGACTAATAGGCTGATCAAGGCTGAAAGTCCGATAGCTACCGCACTACTCACCAGGTTTTCACACTCCGCCGTGTATCAGTGGTAATGTTGTTGCTGGTGGAAATGTATTATAGCATGACAACGGAAGATCAATGAAAATCGCTTGCAGCAATAGATTTTGACCCCAGGTTTACTGTTCTGCCTGTTTAAGAAAACTACCTCATGTCTACATCTCTACTCCCAAACGATGCTCACCGCCCAAACTTAAGCTAGGAAAAGGATACAGAATTTGCTTGCCGGAAATAACAGTGGTGTTCGCGGAAGTTCCATTACGGATACCACCCTGGTTGGCCCCCGGATCCGGCCTGCACGTCATGCGGGAGCCCGACATAAAATAATTAAGATAAGACCCAGGTATATGATTTGTCTAGTCTCAGAAAAACCGAGAAAGTGGCTGGGGCTAACACCTTGTAGAGCTTGCTCTGGGTGACTGGTTTCTCAGAGAAAATCCAGATTTGAAAACCTGATCTAGTCTAATCCTAACATGAAAATCCAGTCCAAGTACTGGCTTGCCAAACACGATTAGACTGAAAGCCTAGACTTGGGTGATAATCCAGATTTTAAACCCAAATCCTGGCATGCCAAACAGGCCCTAAGACATTAGGGAACTCCCTCCAATCCTCATTTTCAGAAGTCCCGATTCAACCCCCCCCCCCCTTCTAACTCCCCGTGCTCGATTATCAAAGGCCCCCGCTACAACACTGCTGTCATATGGATACAACTGCACCGATCAGATACACAAGCTACTACTAATTTTCCAAAGTCCAACCCCAAATCCTATCATGTTTGGTATGGCCGGCTTACAAAGTCCGGACTTTCAAGTTTCCGGACTTTAAGTCTAACTTAAATCCTGGTTTAATCCAGGCATGCCAAACAGGCCCTTATTAATCAAAAATAGCTGGAACTCTGATGGGAATTTCTACCCTAAACCTGATGTGTGAGTACCGTATTTATTGCTCAGAAGCCGGGAAAGTGGAGTGCCAGTGCTAGTTATTTGCTTTTCTGCTACATTTTGCCCCTTTTCCTATCATTTCATTTGTTTCTCTGCCTCCAAATGCCTTCAAACATTGTTTACCGATTTGTTAGAAGGGGTTCTATCTTATAACCCCCCGGTTCGAAAAAGCGCGCTCCTGGCCTTCGATCATTTTTTGATCAACCCCCCCCCCCTCCATTCCACCATTACCCGACAGTGGAGTATCGAAGGAGGCCATAGAGCCTCTGGTTGTTGCAGAGAGCATCGGGATAGTTGCGGGACATGAATTGGGTGGATAAGTATACTATCGTAAGAACTCGAATAATTAAACCCCACCCTAGGATTTTCGAGTTGCCTTTGCTAGTAAGGTATGATAGGAACTTTTTTTTTGCCTCGAGAAGGGTCTGACTGAGATGGTCAGTTTTCCCAGTGCTTTCGCCCCCTGCCCAAGAAAGGGGATTTTGCAAGTCTTAGAGAGAGGTCCAATTATTTGAGCTTCCGCAATAGTAGTATTTAAGGTTAAAAGAAAGGAAATTACCGTAGTAACAAGTAAACCGGGAGGCAGCATTAGGTCCTATGCTGCCAGTCAACTGTGTCCCCACGTTTTGGACCGTAACATATTTGAATGCACCAAGATGACTAAAGTTAAAATCTAGAAGTTAAAATGGATCTTACACATATTACGAAAGATCTGTGTTTAATAAAATGCTAAGCCAAAGCCAAGAGAGAATGAGGATAACTATCCCTAAAGTGTTCTATAATATTATATCTTGAAAAATTTCTTCCATTTTTTTAAAAATTTCTTTATACTTCGTGTATTGTTTCTGAGTTCTGGAGGAGTTTGGTTAAATAAAACTCCTTGAAGAAAAACTTAAATGTACGGGTACTCGAGTATAGCATCGGTCAGGCAAAGCAATGGTAGATCAACCCTTCTAGGTGTGCTAGGCCTGTATGAAAGCGCAGAGGACCGTTGACCAAAGTTTTCTTTCTACGTTTCTAACCCCGGATACCCCAAGCCGCACGAATCACCCTAGATGTATTGTACTGTGCCCGGGTAGATCCACCAAGCGCCCTCTAGTTTGATACTCGCACCCTTATCTGTGTGATGCTCGTATGGAGTAAGTAGCTGCAGGTATGAAGTAGCCGCACCCAAGAGACGTTTACAGTAAAATGAAGAACGAATGCATCCTTTAACCTGCTAAGACTTTCCAGTCTAAATTGCAGCCAAGAATACCACTGGCAGCCTATTGCAATGATTGGGATAGAAGAAACTCTAGGACCCGGTATGGTAGTTGTTCTCAGAACGCCATAAGATCTGCACTCCTTATTATTACTGCTGTGGTAGAAATAAATTAAAGCCGGATTGCCGTGGCAGATGCGGTCATTGCCACTCAAACATCACAGGCCAGTACGATACGGAATTACACCCTAGATTGCAAACCGGACTAGAAAGTCTGGGCGGCCAAAGAGACCCCAGCCACTCGAGTACTCGCAACATTAGTTTGCCTACAATATCATGAGCCTTGAGCCAATCCATCGATTCAACCCTTTCTGGTTTTGTTAGCGCTTTATTATCTAATCAGCCATGTGAGGTGGTGTCAGGTGTCCCTTGGTCCCTCCTACGCCGGGATTCTGAGATCGACCCTCCCCACGAGCAAATCCAAGTTATCCAACAGCAGACAAAGTCCAACAAACAACAGCAACGAAGTTTTAGGAGAAAAACTCTGGCTTGAACTGCTTAAAATTAGCCCCTATTTATCTCTATCCATCCTTTGATAAAATAGGTATTAAGTTAATTGAGAACGGTAAAAGGGGCATTTGGAGAGGGGAATGAGCCCAGATACGAAATATTTAATTAACTTTATGTTACTGAGCGGAAAGGAGTGAATGAGAGCGCCGATTTTTGGTGTTCGGCTCTGTAATTTGTCCGGCAAATATCATATAATAGCAGTCGAGAAATATAAAAGGAAGCGAGGCCACTAACCCAAACATTGTTCAAGCAGCCTCGGAGGGCGGGATGCAAAAAGAGATTCAACGACTTTTCTCCCTCACTCCAGTTGCGTCACGGCCTTTACCAGAGCAAGTGAGAACAAGGACCCGCCCCGGCTGTGGTCTGTAGAGCTCATCGGGTTACCCTTCCCCTTTTCCCAAGGTGTGAAGTGAAAACCTATGATCTCGATCATTACCCGCGAGAACACAACCACTGGGATCCTAAGATCCAGCCAGAATATCCAATGCCTCAGTACCGTGCTCCCGGAACGTGTGCACTTACAAACTTCAGCTATCAGGGAGCAATTGTTTTAGTGGTATTATACCACCGGTGTGTGGTGATTAAGTCATGTATGGCTTGCATTGTATAACTCAGTTTCAATCTTTTATCCTTTGACAAAATGCTATTCAGTATTGGGCATTGCCCGCTTGGGGGATGGAATAAATTGGGTGTTATTATTTCGCACTCTCGGAGATTATTTAGGGAGGACCAGTTCAACATCAGGCATTCATAAGCCGGTGTTTTCATGAAATTGTAAGCTTCGGGGGGGGAAGAAGAAGAAGAAGAAGAAGAAGAAGAAGAAGAAGAAGAAGAAGAAGAAGAAGAGGGACGTGGTCTAGTAATCGATTCATTCATTTGTTATGGAAAAAAGCAATCATCCCTCAATAAAACGACCAAACTCGAACTCCTCCCAAAGCTGGACCTACCAACCGCACCCTTCCCCCATTGAGTATCCCTTTAGCTCAAACTAAGCCACAGCGAGGATAGAAACCCCGCCAGCGCGGAAGATGGAATCGCCCCAGCTCTTCATGTGCCAAGTTAGGCCGGTCGCTGTGACATTCTTGGCTCGGACCTTGATCCGGACGTCCGAAGTGCGGGGGAAATCAAATAAATTGATAGCCATGAAGACGCTCGGAGTTCTCCAGAACTGGACCCCGCCAAAGTCGATCGACTTGCTGTTCAAGTGCTGGGGTTTGGTCCAGTCGTGAAGCTCCCTGGTGCTGGCGGTACAGCTGAAAACATATGGGCGGTCAGACGGATAAGCTATCCAGCCTGCAACAGCTGAGTAGAGAATGCTATCAGCCCAAGTATTAATGTGGATGTTGAAGCCATTCACATCGATATCCGATACCCTGGTGGATACACGCCAGTTTTTGCTCTTGTCCATGTGGAACTCCTTCAGGAAGACGATCACCTTCGGCGGGGTGATGAAGGGGCGGGCGAAATAGATGCGACGTGATGTATCGCGCTGGGGTTCATCCCAGCGATGGTCATCCTCAGTGGAGAACTCCCCGTTCTGGAATTCCAAATAACCTGGAGCCAGTTCGAACCAGCTAGCGCCTGCAGAGTAGAGTATGCTATCTCCCCAGGTATTGAGACTGGCCGTGAATCCCTCTTTCGTGATATTCTTAGCGTTGGCATAAGCACGAATGTTGGATTGTCTGCTAATATTGAGCTCGTTGAATCCGAGAGGGAGTCTAGGAGGGGCGACAAAGGGTTTTCCGAAAGTGACTTCCTTTGTCGTCTCCTTTTGAGGGTTGTCCCACGAATGGACCTCTTGAGTTTTCCAAGATCCCGTACTAGACATGGCGTATAAATTGAATTGAGTCTTTAAGAGATCCTCGGGTGTAGAGTTTCCAGGTAAGCAAGTTGATGTGAGCGGAGGGTAGCCTCAATTATGGTGACAGGCTCCATAACTTACCACTTGTTTTCCTTACCCCGCTTTTCATCTCCCTCCCGTAGAATCTGGCCATACAAGTACACCGTTGCCAATGTGGTGGCTCGCAAGACTACATCACTTTCGGTCCAGATTCGGATCACCTTGGTAACACAACCTGGCTCTAGAGCCAATCAGCAAGAGAACTCAGGTTTGATTGCCCGTTTGCTTTGATATTTTTTCGCATTTTCTTCTCTATGGTATTACTAAACAAAAATGAGCGAACAAGAGAGCCGGCTATTGGTGTCCGGCTCTATGACTAGTCCAGCCAATATCATAATAGTGGTCGAGAAATAAATGGAAACGAGGTCACTAACCCAGACATTGTTCAAGCAGCCACGGAGGGTGGGGTGAGTCAAGAGATTCAACGACTTTTCTCCCTCACTCCTGTCTCTCTACAGCCTTGACCAGAGGAAGTGAGAATAGGAACCTATGGTGCACCAAGTCTGTTGTATGTTGAAACGCCTCAATTGTCTAAGGGTAAAATGTACGGTAAGTGTTGGGGAAATTATCCCTGGAGATAAAGCGTTCAATTCTTCATTCACTTGTATTTTCTACAATATTATTTTCAGTTTCATTTGTCCTCTTGGCCATATAATAGAAATCATGACATTTTAGTGTAAATAATATTATTAAATTATGTGTGATACTAGAAAATTGTTTTCAAAAGGTCCCTTGACAGATCTAGAAGCAAAAAAACCCCTTGACCTACAGTAGACATAAATTGAACTCAGGGTGTTTGCAAACCATTGTTCTTGCGAGTAACCCGCTACCCTTGTGGACTAGAAGTGTTTCCTAATACCAGAGGCTTGGTACACTTTTAAGACGCTTTGCGCCACACCTTAGCCACAGAGCTCCTCGGGCTACCCTTCCCCTTTTCCTAAGGTGTGAAAACCTATAATCTCGGTCATTGCCCAGTAGAACACAACCACTGGGATCCTAAGATCCAGCCAGAATATCCAAAGCCTCAGTACCGTGCTTCCGGAACGTGTGCACTTACCAACTTTAGCTATCGTATCAGGGAGCAATTGTTTTAGTAGTACCACCTGTGTGTGGGTGGTGATTAGGTCATGTATGGTTTGCATTGTATAGCTCAGTTTCAATCTTTTATCCTTTGTCAAAATGCTATTCAGTATTGGACATTGCCAGCTTGGGGGATGGAATAAATTGGGTATTTTTTCGTACTCTCGGAGATTATTTAGGAGGACTAGTTCAGCATCAGGCATTCATAAGCCGGTGTTTTCATGAAATTTTAAACCTCAAAAAATGATGAATGAAGAAGAGGGACGTCGTCTAGTAATCAATTCATTCATTTGTTATGGAAAAAAGCAATCATCCCTCAATAAAACGTCCAAATTCGAACCCCTCGCAAAGTTGAACCCGCCAACCGCACCGTTGCGCCATTGAGTTACCCTTTAGCTCAAACTAAGCCACAACGAGAATAGAAACCCCACCACAGATGAAGATGGAATCTCCCCAGCTCTCCATGTGCCAAGTTAGGCCAGTTGGTGTCACGTTCTCGGCCCGGACCTTGATCCGGAGGTTCGCTTGGTTGCTAAAATCAAGATAATTGATGGCCATGAAAACGCTCGGAGTTCTCCAGAACTGGACACCGCAAAAGCCAATCGACTTGCTGTTCAAGAGCTGGGGTTTAGTCCAGTGGCGAACGTCTCCGGTGCTGGCGGTACAACTGAAGACATGTGGGCGGTCCGACGGATAAGCTATCCAGCCTGCAACAGCCGAGTAGAGAATGGTATCAGCCCAAGTATCGATGTGGATGTTGAAGCCATTCACATCGATATCCGATACTTTAGTGGATATGCGCCAGCCTTTGTTCTTGTCCATATCGAGTTGCTTCAGGAAGACGATCACCTTCGGCGGGGTGACGAAGGGGCGGGCGAAGTAGATGCGACGTGAGGTCTTCAACTGGGGTTTATTCCAGGGATGGTCATCCTTAGTGGAGAACTCCCCGTTCTGGAATTCCAAATAACCTGGAGCCAGTTCGAACCAGCTAGCGCCAGCGGAGTAAAGTATGCTATCTGCCCAGGTATTCAGGCTGGCCGTGAATCCTTCTTTCGTGATATTCTCAGCGTTGGCACAAGCGCGAATGTTGGCATGTCTGCTGAGATCGAGTGCGTTGAATCCGAGAGGGGGTCTAGGAGGGGCGACAAATGGCCTTCCAAAAGTGACTTCCTTTGTGGTCGTCTTTTGAGGGTTGTCCCAAGAATGAACCTCTTGAGTTTTCCAAGATCCAGTACTAGACATGGCGTAGAAATAGAAATCGAGTTGAGTTTTTAGGCAAGGAAGTTTATGTGGGGGGGAGGGTAGCCTCAGTTACGGTGACAAGCTTCCTACCATCTATTTTCCCCACCCCGCTTTTCACCTTCCCCGTAGAATCTGGCCATACACCGTTGCCAGTCTGGTGGTTCACAAGACCATGCTACTTCCGGGCCAGATTCGGATCACCCAAATTCAGGCAGCGCCCTCTACTCGTAGCTCTACAGCCAATTAGCAAGAGAAATTAGGTTTGATTGCCTGTTCGCGCTGATGATTTAGCGAAAAAGAGTGAACAAGGGCGTCGGTTTTTGGTGTCCTACTCTGTCTAATCCAACCAATATCATCATAGTAGTCGAGAAATAAAAAGAAACGAGGCCACTAACCTAGATATTGTTCAAGCAGCTCCAGAGCGCAGGATGAATAAAGGGATTCAACGACTTTTCTCCCTCACCCCTGTCGCTCCACAGCCTTGACCGGAGGAAGCGAGAATAGGAACCTATAGTGCAAAGCATCCTCAAGGTGCACCAAGTCCGTTGCAGGATGGAACGCCTCAATTATATCAGGGTAAAAGTCAGGTGTTAGGGAGATTATCCCTGGAGACAAAGTGTTCAATTCTCCATTCACTTGTATTTTCTATAATAATATTATTGTTTCAGTTTCATTTGTTCTCCTTGCCATATTGTATAATAAATATCATGTAGTGTAAATATTATATTATAATATTATATCAGAAAATCGTTGCCAAAATGTTCTTAAACACAAATAGAAGCAATTAAACTTGACTTACAGTAGACATAAATTGAACGCAGGATGTTTGAAATCCACCGCTCTCGCAAATAGCCCCCTGCTCTTGTGAACTAGAAGCGTTCCCTGATATTATACAACAGACTCGGTACACCTTGGGGACACTTTGCACCACACCGCGGCTGAAGAGCTTATCCGATTACCCTTCCCCTTTTCTCTAAGGTTTGAAAACCTATGATCTCGATCATTACCCGCTAGAGCATAACCACCAGGATCTTAAGATCCAGTTAGACTGTCCAAAACTCCCGCACAGTGTTTCGGGAGCATGCGCACTTGCCAACCCCAGCCACGAGGGAGTAATTGTTTGAGTGGTATCACCGGTATGTGGGTGGTGATTAGGTCATGTATAGCTTACATAGTATAACTCAGTTTCAATCTCCTATCTTCTAACAAAGCACTATTCAGTATTCCATATTGACCGCCCGGGGGATGGAATAAATTGGGTATTTTTTGTATCATACTCTGGGAAATTGTTTAGGGAGGACCAATCCAGCACTCAGAGGCTGGCGCTTTCATAAAATTGTAAAAAAATCATCCCCCAATAAAACCTCCAAATTCCAAACCCTCCAAAAGCTGAACCCACAAACCACACCACTACGCCATTGAATACCCCTCTATCTCAAACTAAATTACAGCGAGGATAGAAACCCCACCACCGTAGAAGATGGAATCGCCCCAGCTCTTCATATGCCAAGTTAGGCCAGTCGGTGAGACATTCTTGGCCCGGACCTTGATCCGGAGGTTCGCTCGGTGGTCGAAATCGAGGGAATTGATGGCCATGAAAACGCTTGGAGTTCTCCAGAACTGGACCCCGCCAAAGCCGATTGACTTGCTGTTCAAGTGCTGGGGTTCGTTAGAGGGGCGAACGTCCTTGGTGCAGACGGTACAGCTGAAGACATATGGGCGGTCCGACGGATAAGCTATCCAGCCTGCAACAGCCAAGTAGAGGATGGAATCACCCCAAGTATTGATATGGATGTTGAAGCCACTGACATCGATATCCGATACCTTGGTGACTACACGACAATTTCTGCCCTTCTCCATATCGAGTTGCTTTAGGAAGACGATCACCTTCGGCGGGTTGATGAAGGGGCGGCCGAAGTAGATACGGCGTGAGGTCTCCATCTGGGGTTTATTCCAGGGATGGTCATCCTCAGTAGAGAACTCCCCGCACTGGTATTCCAAATAACCTGGAGCCAGTTCGAGCCAGCTAGCGCCTGCGAAGTAAACCATGCTATCTGCACAGGTATTCACGCTGGCCGTGAATCCTTCTTTCGTGATATCCCCAGCGTTGGCAATAACGCGAATGTTGGCATGATTGCCGAGATCGAGTGTGTTGAATCCGAGAGGGAGTCTAGGAGGGGCGGAAAAGGGCTTTGCGAAGGTGATGTTCTTTGCCGTCACCAATTGAGACTCGCGAGGCGAACGAACCTCCCGAGTATTCCAAGATCCAGTGCTAGACATAGCGCGCCAATGGATATTGAGCCTTTAAAATTTCTCCGAGCTTATAGTTTCTAGATAAAGAAGTTTTTATGGGGAGGAGGTAGTTTTCATAGTTTATTCCAAGGCAATAGGTGCAAGGGGATATACGAGGCAGGAGCCCCCGTTTTTGTACTTGTAATATCAAAGCGTCCCAAAAAGAACTGATATTGCATACTGCCCGTCCAAGCAAAAGGGACAAATTTCGGTGGTGTGCAATAGCAGCCCTTTTAAACAACGCTTCGACATTACGATTATTGAACAAATGGATAAGACTGGAACATTGGTGGCTAAAACAATTCTGATTGGAAGACTAATGACTGATTTTTGGCAGTGCAACTGCCTACTTACCGATTCCTGGGGTATCCCAAGATCTCGGGATTTCCTAGGCCTAAACAGTGCCAATCAGCAAGACAGCTAAGCCGCGAAAATGGAATAGGCCCTATTCATGATATCCATATCTCCCAGAAACGCCTGTTGGATGCAATATCATATAACGTATCTCATCGGGAAGTGTGCCCCCTCTATCCCCCAAAGCTAGTAGAAAACAGATCCATCCCCTAAGGGAATATCCTTTTCTACCGCACACTTAAGTGTATGGAATGCACATTCTTGAGTGACCACTGGAGTACGAGTTTATATGCAAGCACGGTCTCAGATGTGCCCACACCCAGTGCCTATATCTCGGTTCGCGCCTGTGGGCTGAGGGGAAGATATGGCTGCCAAAACATGTTGAATTCCCCATAGCTCCACGATTCCACTATCTCCCGGACTAGCGACCGTGGGACTACCCACTCTCGACCTATCTATCAATTGCAGAAGGTATCATGAGGATAATCTCCTTTCGTGATTCCTTCACTTGTTTTAGGGCACAATTTCTAAATCCAACCGCTAGGTTACGACATAGAAATTCAAATCACACAACATGGACAAAATTATAGCGGCCAATAGCGAGAAAAACAAACAACAAACTCCAGCGCTCCAAGTGGGGTAAGAATCCGCTTGAAGCTTCGCCATTCCTAAGAAAGCAATTCTGACTGGTGATAGACACGATCTGATCATGCCCGAGTTTTGCTAGACTAGATCATGCTCAATCACCTCGATCACAGGGCCCCCGATCACGAACTTGATCGAGCAGTCCCCTTGTGATCAGGTTCATTTGCTAGATTAGCGGTACTTCTCGATCACCACCTCTCACTATATAATCTCAGCGATAAGATGTTCGATGAGCCGACATAAAGGAAGTCTACCCCGCTCACCGGATAACAGCCCTTTCAACCAGAACCTACACCATTAGCTCTTCAACAAACTGATATCCCGGAGACCTGCCCCACCATTTGTCCCATTTCCTGAAATAGCCATGCTCCAGCCCGTACGATACCTATCTATCTATACGCTTGCAGGGCACATGTCAACATAGTTGAAGCCCAAAAAACTCTCCGACAAGTGCCCACTCCACCTTCCCTGCTTACATAATTTCAATATGTGACAGATCCTGAAGTAAACTTTAAGGCGCACAGAGAAGCAAACGCAAGACGAAATAAATCTATACATACTCGCATCAATTCCATAAACCGCAAGCCCAAACTCTTCTTTTTGGAGTCGTCTATGCTTGATCCAGGCGTCCACATATATTAGCCCTTCCAGCAGGCAATGACCTTCGATCTCGCATCTAATGTTCTGCCTATTTGAGAAAACTACACGTCTGTCGACAGGTATACCCCCAACCAAGCGATACTCAGGGGTACCGCCGCTACCGCATGAGGCCCTAGCCGAGGCACGAAAAAAGCGTTGAGTCTACTGGAAGACAATAGCAGTGGTGTTCGCGGATGTTGTTCAACTACGGATATTGCCTCCGGCTGGGCTGGCTGATCCCCCCTGCAGTGCGCTGCCATACCAAAGAAGCCTACCTGCCTCCCTTTCCCCTTCTACCTACTTGAGTTGTAATAGTTGCTAGCATTTGGGTATACCGTACTCGGATACCTGAGCGGGTCTGTTAACATTCCCAGCAAAAGGCGGTTTCTGATATGCAGCCGAGCGTATTAATTATGAAGAGGCAGGATTCAATTCAACGCTTTGCGATTCTTTTGTTCTCCGGAAGGTGCACCCATGGTAGTTTGACCAATACTGATTAACTCCCCCTTGCACAGCGGTTAGAAAAATGAAAAGGGACAGTATTGCAGAGCCTATTAGGGGAGGTGCCACCACTTCTCAGTGATGTTCTCAATCATTCCAGCTTTTGCGGTAGCTATAACACCCACCAAAATCCTTATGCATGCTGCATGGTCCTACAAAGTTCACCTCGCCATCGCGGCTGGTAAGCTTCCTGCTTTCTCTCTAGTTTCCTACTCGGTCTTGCTAGCTCATTCCGATGGAGACTACAGCGGCGATGGGCTCTACGGAATGAGAACCTACTCTGCACTCATGCTCTCTCGACTGTATGTGAGCATAGTGGACTGCCAGTCTTTTACCCAGGATTGTGGAGACTGTGGGGATCTTGTGCACCGTTGAGGCTGATTGGGAGCTTCGGGGGGGGTAGTAGCAGTGACAAACCAGAGCCGGGGAGGCGAGCTATGGAAATCCAAGCTACAAGGAGGGGGATACTTGTGCTTGGAAGTGTTTAGAATTCCAAATTTCATCTTTCATCTCTCATTTCCTCTCCTCTGGCTTCTATCCTATGCATGTTGCCTCTTAGTCCAAGCCCAATCACGGGTATGTCGCGTGTTTTCCCACATAATCAGAAAGAAACTGGTGGAAATTCTTCCAATACCTCACTATCATAAGAAATCACTCGCGTATAATCTGCCACTTTTCGCAGATACCAATTCACAATCTAAGCTGACGACAAGCTCCGAATGCCCTACCTATTAGCTATAATCTCTGCAGGTTCTCCCGACCGCACTGACATCCTAGGACACTGGAAGAATCTATACCTATAATGGGGAATCCCCAGCTAAATTCCCCTGGGGCAAATCCTCATCAGAACCGCACAGACTGCCCCACTGCGAACACTGTATATCCCTGCCTACCTTCCGCCTGCAGTAAGCACGGGAAACTACAGGCCGCTACGGTGGGAACACTAACCATTGGTTCGCTTCAAGTCCCCGCGAGCTTAACCTTAATTGAACACTAACGGCGATCCGGCGATTCCCATCTCACCTCAACCTCCTGTGATGCCTCCTAGGACGTACCAAGGACCCAGAAGCTCGGCTGCTCCTTTCTCATTCGACAACAACAGCATGCAGAAGCTACCGCAAGTGCAAGGCAAAGGTGGCTAATGTGGCGACTATTCTCGGGGAAGCCAAGATGGAATGGCAACGAGGTCCCGGAGCTATAAGAATACCGTGACCACCAGATCCACTAGATTAAGCTCCTTGCCATCAGTTTTCCTCACCCCGCCTTCCACATTCCTGGTCAGGAAGGTGAATACGGGACAAAACACTAGATGTTCTGCTAGTGCTCGAGTATCGCGATCCCCGCCTCTCCGAACTTGGAGCTTCATAAGCGTGGATCAAAAACACCTCCGGAGGCGGTACTTCTTGGCTCGGCTCGGCTACAGGTACCCGAGTATCGCTAAAGGTTTTTCTCGGTCTTCGGACAAGATAACACTTGCTCCGTTGTCCTACCACTGGGGAATAAGAATTGGGGTCGTTGTCACCACAACTTCTTCTATTCTTTTATTTTGGAGTTTACTGCCAGTTGGTGGTGTTTTCCCTTTCTACCTGCCCTTCTCATTTTAGGGGAGTGTAGTTGACCAGAGGCCCATAGGATTGAAGGGCATTAGGCAGGGGTGGGATACGTTTCCTCGTTAGTGCTTTGGGCCTTTATGTCGTACCAGGAACTTAGGTTGGATGCATCAGGTACCTAGACCAATCCAGGGATTCGACCAGAAAACGAAACCTGATCCATGAGTTGGGTGACCGAAAGAGGAGCCATGTGGGCATTTTTTGAAAATTCTCAGGGGGGTCCTCCGGTCCTGTTGGATCTGCCCTTCCGTTTGCGGAATATTGCGGGAGTTGCCATGGTAACCAGGGTTTAAGGGAAGCCTGGAAGTGTGCCCATAGCGCTCCCGAGTGCGTTCTCTCACTAGCATAGTCTGCCTGCGCACTATCAAACAAACTAACTTGATGCTTGTTACTTGTACGGGAAACAAGTAGCCGAACACAGTGATTAAATAAATGTATGGCCATCCGTCCGTGCGCATCAAAGCATCCATACAAAAATTCAAACCCCCAATTTTCGGGTAGTTGTAACAGATACATTGTAAGGGGGTTGGGTCCCGGAAGTATTTAAGAGTGTATATTGGCCTTTCAAACACGCTTCCCCTTTTAAATTCCTTCATCCTTACTGTTCTCTCGTTATTTGTCTTTCAACACTGTTCTTTACCATTTTGTTCCCATCATCCCTTATTTTCTTTTTTTCCCCTCTCCCCCCTGTTCACTCCTACGCCTTTGATCTGCTTTCCCCTATCTCCAACATGTCAGGTCCCAACCCCATCAAGCAAAACCCGGACAACCAACCCGTTTCGCTTGTCTCCATACCTGAGAGTTCCTACATAGCTGAACTTGCGGAGAAGGCCTATGAAAAGGGTAGCACCGCACTTTTGAGGCTTAAGGCCTTACCAAGAGTGAGGGATGTTGTGCTCAGGCCTGAAAAGCAAGCCAAGGACATAGTCTGGAATAGGATAGCAAATCATGAGGCTATCCTAGGCCATACCAGAGGGATACTGCAAGAGGCTCCATGCAAAACATGCCAGCAGATGATTGGGCCCTTCGCAGACTGTGTTGCTGTTACCGGTGAATTCCTCGGTTCTTGCACAAACTGCCACTACAATAGCTGCGGAAAAAGGTGCTCCTTTCGCCTTCCCGCCCATACTCCCGGTTGTAAGTACTTGCAGATTCCCGTATCCTTCTGGGTTTGATTAAGCTCACTATCTGCAACCACCCGCAGCGAAAAGGAAGCGCTCCGTCTCAGATGCATCGTTTGCAGAGCCTGGGAACGCTTGCGAGCCGCCTGCAAAGACTGCAAAGGCTGGGAAGGAGAGTAGGGCACAGGAGTTTGCCATTCATTGGGATGGATTGTCTGGAATTATTAGGGACTTGATTGTTGAGAAAGTTTTTGGGGCTGGGGCTGGGGCTTAACTCATTTCATTTTCTTTTTGCCCGTTTCGCTTGCAAACAGCTGGTAAACTGCTCGCACTCTATTACAAAGTTCTATACGCTCTTTACAGCTATTTCTACAACCTCCTGTACTGCAATCATAATTTCTCATCTTGCTACGGGCTCTTAGAGTACTTATATCCACTTGTCGCTCTCGACGGTCTAGAAGCCACTGTTCTTTACCGACGAGCCATACATTCATGTGACTTGCACGGTACCTCCCCTACTTGTAGCATCGTATTGCTAGTATCGGGATTGATCTAGTTATAGCGCAACTTTAGGTAGGATACCCCGGACGCAAAGCAATGAGCAGCAAGTACAGTCCATTTTTCCTGACTTCACTCGGTCCACCTCTGTGCTCCCGTGATGCTCGGCGCCCGCCATGCCCGAGAATACACGTAGTGTTGCGAGCCAGTCGATTTTCACACTGCCTTATCAGCACTCTAATCCCCACAAACTCAAAATGAATGCCACTCCACTCGAGGTTTCCCAAAGCTTCTAGAGAGAACATGAGCTACCCGCCCAATGGCTCAGGCTACTATGGGTCCCTCAAACCTGGTGCCCCTGAAGCAACCAAATATATTACAACCGAACCACTTACAAACCCCCTCGCATTCTAGACACCTAAAAAAAAAGTTCGGGAACATACTCACAAAGGAACCAATCAAACAGCTCCCACAGGTAACAAATCCCAAAATTTAGAACTAACAGTACCCAACCCTCCCAGTAAAAAAAAAAGGTAAAAATATGACAAACAAAGGTCGCGTACTATCCTACACCCAATCCCCTAACCTATCATTGACACCTCAGCCCTCCGGCATCCACGTTACATAAATTCCAAAAGGCGCTCGTTCCTACTGGCCACCACATCTCCCGAGAAATGCAGGAACAAAACATTGCGCAGCAACTTGGGGCCCGAGCAAGATCAGGTTCAGGTGATACCAAACCAACCACTTCGGAAAAACTATAACGGGGGCCACGGCCAAGTCCGGTTGTTTAGACCAGATCAGATTAACTTCTCGGTATTATTGCTGGAGAGTTACTCGGAATTTGGTTGTGTTTTCACCCCTGTGCATGACAGCGTTGCAAGGCATTTGAGGCAGCCTCCAGGCGTGCCGGGACCCGACGATTAAAATGTCAGAATTTGCCTCTTACGTGCTCGATGTCGTTATCTTACGTACCGTAGTAGGAGTTTGGGAAGTGCGGTCCGATCATCTGATGGTGCAATCGGATGTTGAGGTGCCAAGTTAGTATGGTATCACACTGTTCCTACGGTATATCAACATCGTGCATTTATCCTGGCTGCACCTGTCCGGCATCTGCCAACCTTATGTTTAATACTATCACTACCTATGTCTCGCTTTGCTAGCAAAAAATGGCATGTTTACAAGCCCGTAAATGGGAAGCGGGTAGCTTGCCAGAGTAAAAACAGCCAACCGTCTATAGCTTTCGGGATCCACTGCCGTCCTTCCGAGACAAAGGAAGCAAAAGAAATTTCTTTCCTCCTTCTCTGCTACCCCACCGATTGCCGCCCTTAAGGCCTAGAGTCGGATTCCACCACCTCGTATCAGGATTGATAAGCCCCTCAACCCTATTGACGAAGGCTAGATTCTCCAATCTCCCAGTCCCCATACGACAGGAACCAGACGGATCGCTCAATAATAACTGATTGTCAGCCTGAATTGAGCTCCTGGGCTCCGGCTAATTGCGACAGGGGTTAATTGGTTCATGACATGTTAACCACTGCGCCAGCTGGGTATTTCATGAAATATCAGCCCCGGAACTAATACTTATCCCACTGAAAGACCGGTTTTGGGATTTAATGAGAAGGGTGGCGTATCTCTTCCCAAGTTGTTGATAGATTTCAATGGATGGTTTTAACAAGATCCTCTGCCATTTTAAACGGAAGTGACACGGTGCTTTGCGCACTCATTACCGTCATATATTGGGACATAAGACCACACAGCCCAGGCGATCTAGTCAAAGAGTACCTTAACATTTAAAATGCCCTTGCTACATCCAGGCAGCGCTTGCGTGCAACTCGCCGTCAACGCCCCCCCCCCCGGCGATATACCTATTCTCCTTATCTGGGCGGATACTCCTCACTACTCCTGCTCCGGAAAAGTGTATTTGGTGATTATTGAACCATTCCGAGATGAGATACCCCATGAAGTGATTAAAAAGGAAAATAAACAAGACGCTAACGAAACAAGGCAGAGATTTTCAATTACCATGATATTAGATGTGCCGAGAAGGGTTATAACTTTTGAGGGCGTGGCTAAAGTATTCCACGCCATAACGACCCATATGCAGATCCGAGCAATGCAATTGGCCGAACCCCAGCCGAAATTTCAATAGTGGCCACCTTTTGGATGTATGGCTCGCTGTGCTGTGGAGTACGTTATTCGAACCCTACTATCCTCATATGTTACCGGGTAAGGTGAAGGAATTAGAGAATATAGATTGGTCAGTTAACCTTCCGTGCTATATTCAAAAAAAAAGGGGGGGGACCCTGCCAAGTCCAAGAGTACCGGGGGGGCTGCACCAATGCAACATATTCTAGGACGGCCGGGGTTCTCGAGTGATCATCTATGATCGCCCCCAGCAACTCTTAGTTATCCGGTCTAACAGGGGCACTCCATGGTAATCCGATCCACAGATGGCCTCGGCAATATCCCTAGAAGTGGAAGCAGATCTGCGACAAGTTGTGATACTTGAGCACGATGACATGGTAATCCCAGTTGCAGACCGTTGTGGTATCAGAGCCGCCGGGGGAGCTCACATCGGGGGGGGGGGGGGAAGAAACATAGATGCATGTGAGCACACTAGGACATGAGCAGATGTATGGGATTGTACATGTAGAAGTTACCTCTTATCTAAGTAGCCTCTGGCAGGCAACCTCGGATAGAGAACGGATGCCTCCCCATCTCTAATTGTCATTACCGCTGAGCGATTATTTCACCTCCATCAGAGCATACCAACTTCTGATCCTCTGTTGAATCCGGATCGACCCCAAATCTATTCTGGGAATCGGAGGCGAGGAGAAGGCATTTACCATCTATAGGACTAACAAGCCGGAACCTCATCTTCCTCCACCTCTTGCTCACCGCCACGGCCATACACAAAATCCGGCTTAGAGAGCTGCCAGACTCCAACCCCACAAATAATCCCGGACTCCAAACCGTCCCACACACCATTCACTTGCATCCCGGGTGCTGGTATTGCAGTCTCTCCCCTCCCCTGAAAACCCCAGGGTAATCCGGGCCCAGTTGCCATCCCCTGTAATTGCTCCGGGAGCCGGGCAACAACATCTAGGAATCTGATTTTTCTTTTTTCCAGACTATCATTATGATATGCACGTGCCAAAAATTATCCAAGTCAATCACATTTAAACATTGCACTAGCCTAACTACCATACTTGAGTAGATTAACTCCACAAAGAACACATCTTTGGCCGACCCTGCTGAGTTGGGACATCTTCTCTCTCAACCAGTTCATCCAAGGGATTGCGACACTCTAATGACCTCCACCAATACTAACACTAGTGATAAACCCAACTCTAGGCATACCTAAACCTCTTCACACCAATGGCTCTAACTGCCCTCTCCGCCCCGCGCGCCTCCCTCTAAAGGAAACATCATGAGTAAGATAAGATATGTAAATCGGCCAACCCACGATGAATTCCAAACCAAGCCATGGCTCACACCAAAAGAACGCTTGCAGGACCTTCCAGAGCACAGTACTCTTCTCAAACCGCTTCATCCTCAATTGCTCCTCGCAAATTCTAGGTGACGATACCCCGGTATATCGGGCGGCAGATAAGATCAGTGAGAAGACGCCCACCAATACAAAGATTTGTTTGTTCTCCTTCACGGCAGAGGGATTTGATTCTTTGAGGGAGTGATCTATCAGGAAGCAATTCAGTCGTATTCCCCCGTTTCACTCTCCTACTCTCTAAGGATTCAAGGAGGAGACAACCAATTCATCAAAGCCGACGGCGCAACCAGCCGGACCGGTGAGAAGACCGACGGACTGCTCTCGCCTAAGGGCACGATAAGCTCACAATCCGGTTCCGCAAGAGGAGTAATTGTAGTAACTGTTGGGAAGGCGGCCGGCCGGCCCTGGTTATAAGAGTGCGGAGGTCATCCTAGAGATAAATACTCTGGCGAAACGCCAAAGACTCGAGGGTGTAAATGAGGCAACCTATTTTCGAAATTGGCGTTAATTATTTATCCCGCATTTTAATCTTTCTCCCAGATTTTGCTTGCGGGAGGAGGGAAGAGGGGAGTGAAGAGGAGTGCAGTCGAGCAAAGTGTTACGTCATTGCCATTATATCAAGATGGTTTGCGATATCCCGGTTGCTGCACGAGCGCCGGGATCGGGGCGCCAAGTTAGCCCGCCCGCCGTCGGGTTCTGGTCGCCGGGAAACGGCGGAAGGGGGATTTATCAAGCTCCAAGATCTGTAGATAGTAGCCAAGTTAGCGGTCCCGCCCATGCCCGACACCTCAAAAGCGCCCTTCTCGAAAGCCCTCCAAAGGCAGCATCCCAACGACCCCCAAGTAACCCCGCGCACCGCAATGTCCCTCCCGCTTCCAAAACAGATCACATCCCATCACTCGAATTGTCAAGACCAAGCCCCCCTGAAAAACCCGCCCTCCGTAGAACCGGCAGAGAGTTACATTAATAAACAATGTCTCACTAGAACGGGCACAAACTCTGGTAATCACTTGCCCCCCCTCCCCCGGGGGGGCGGGGAAACAACATTTAAGTTATCGCCAAATGCGGATATCATGGATGATAATCGCTTGTCCCACCCCACCACCCTCACATTTTGCTTATGCTCCGAGAGTACGAGTACGCTGTCCCGTATCCTCTGCGGCTGCAACAAAATCCTAAGACCATACAAGAAAGGAAACAAATCCTCCGCCGGTAATGGAACATTTTGTGTGATCTACAGGCGAGGTCAACTAAAGAAATCCCCTTCCATCGAACAGAAAAATGTAAGTACCGCAGTGGAACATGAACTTTTTTTTTTTTTTCAACGATGGGAAAAAAAAGGCTAACGTAAAAGCCCAGCCGCCGAGCCTCCTACGGGAGGCAGGGGGAGATAAGTGAATGGAGGAGCACCCAGGCAGGTAGCACAGAACGGGGGAGGAAAAAAGAAAGAAAAGAAAAGTCTTAGACTTCAACGGTCCAAGCAAACGAATTATTCTGGCCCAGCCAACCAAGGGATTGAACTAGACTGGAGGAGGAGGACATGTGTAGTGTTTGGGATGTGGGGTATGTTTGATAGGCTGTGCCAATATAACTAAGTGGATAAATGGGAGTAGGATGGGCTGTTCTTCGCAGGCGCGGGAGAGAGGGGGGGGATGATTATGAATCTAGGCCAGTAGATTTTCTATATGAGTGGGTGAACTGGAGCACAGTAGCGTTCTTTCCCTTCGCTCCCTTTCTCCTCGCACTCACTGGTATCAGTGGTGGATTGCCCTCCCTCCCTCCTGCGACAGAACGACAGCAAGCAAGGCAGCAAGCAAGCGAGTGACCCCTCATGCACTCTCGCCCCAGACTAATTAGATCACCGGCAAAGCGTTTTACTTTACTCGCACGCACCATCATGTCTCATTGTATAAACCTATCGCGCCTACATGGCAACGCATGGCTCGTACACTCCGCCGCCGCCACTGCATCCTAACCTCCCTTACCTCTACCCTACTTCTGCCTCCCTTTCTCCAATCTTATCATATCGCAGCATACCACGTCCACCTACTTGACGCACTCCCGTTTCCACTAGACACAGAACCTGGGTTGAGTAAGCTTTGACTCGCCCTCCCGCTTGTCCGTTGCTAGCTACCGCTCCGCTGCTGAGCAGACTGAAGGATGCCGCACGAATGGAGGATAAAAAGAGGTGCACCCATCTCTCTGCATATGCCTATGCGGAATACCCTCACGCCTACCCGCTAGTTCATCGGCAGTGCAAATACGCTGATTGGCAGAACAGTAGGGGCCTCGGGAAGATAGGTCGTCCGCAGAATGTTCCCATCATGGACTGTCACTCATGCATATCTCGACTTGTATTCGCTAGTGATAAGTTATCTGGCTAGGGAGGCAAGGCGGGCTATTTCTTAAATATGCCGCGGTTGGACATTGATATCCCCGGCCGAACCCGATTCAGGAGGTAGGGTGAGGGGGGCGGTGGTGCATTTCTCTCTTCTCTTGTGACACTGCGGAGTGGCCAGTCCGCAGGATGGGGCGCAAAGATAGAGTTGTTCTGATGGAGTTTAGGTATACTGCCGTGCCGTACCCCATTCATAAATATAAAATACCCTACAGTCTTGGGGTACTGTCGCTCCTATGCTCCTTTCCATTCAATACTTTTTTTTATGGTGCGATGGCGATAATGGGCACAAACCTATCTGTGAGCAGCCCAGCAAGAGAGTAAACAATATCGACACAAAGATACCGGCATCCAAGCAGGGAGTAACGATGAGAAAAGGAAAAACAAGTGAGAAGCGGGAGGTAGCCTAGTTTCGCAAAAATCATGTGTGATATGTCCGCTTCCACCTCTACCCAAAAGAATGAAAGAAAAGAAAGACATTTTTGCCAATCGCAATGCTGACACCCGGCGCACCGAGACAATAACAGACACTCGGATGCGAGTCATCGAGATCTGATTAAAGGCCTGCCACCGTACCTCATTCAGCTGCCTGGTGCGCTGGAAAAAATAATTGTAGATACAGCGGCGTATGCTTGCCGGCAACCAGAAGCACCTTTTTTTTTTAGTGGTGGTGGTGGTGGTGGTGGTGGTGGTGTTTATCCCTCCCTTTTGGGCGTGAGCGTGCGTGTCGGATTAATCGTCTTCCTGCAACACATTCCCTTTTCCCAAAGAACGGGGATTGGAAGGGCAGAAATTTAATAGCATCCTGGGCTGAATGGGCGGTGTCGTCGTCGTGATGACAACCGGTCTCGGTCGGATCCCGGAGCTGCCTCCCAAAAGTAAGGTGGGGAATGAAGAGGAGGGGGAGGTGGAGGAAGATTTGGCAGATATACGATGCGCTTTTCAATCGTGCATTCAGTTTGATGGTTGAATGGCCGCTTGCAACGTATTCCCGCCCAAAAAGCAGTACTGGTATTTCTGGAAACACTTCTCGTGCTGAGTGGAATAAGGGGTGGGTGGATTTTTTCCCTCCTTTTTTTTCTCTCTCTGCGAAACAGATCGCCAACGGATTGTCCATGTGTCCAGTCGATCCGCGTTTTGACTAGCATCCATTCAAACCCAATTCTCTCCCTCGCTCAGCAAGAAGACCTCTTCTCGGCTGTATTTCGCGAATGTGTGTGCGGATAGCCATGAAAGATACCGCTGATGCCCCGGTGTGGGAATGCGAAAGGACTAGCACAATGTAAACTTTTTGTACTCGGGCTCCTGGGTCGGCCCGAACTGTGCTTTTTCTATCTATACTTTTTTTGTGATGGATGTGGAGTACCTCCTTGGTATTGGGTCTGCATAATGCGAAGGCCAGTCGTTGCTCTCCCTTTCCTCCATAGCGGGCTTTGTTATAAGACGAAAATACCGATGTATATATTTTTACTAAAGTTGCGAAGGAATTACCCGGCAATACGTGAAACTGATGATTCGGCCAGAGTGGCACGAACACCTACTCCATGGAGGAGGAGGGTGGGGAGAAAGGAGCAGAGCATACTGTAGGGGATTGCAAAAAGGCAAAGGAGAGGAGTGGATGGATCTGGTGGTGGTAGCAATCCCAGTAGTCGCTGTTTACCCGCCCAGACCCACAATTTGATCCACCTCCCAATGCTCACATTTTCTAGAGCATAAAGCATCGGAACCAACTTGAAATCACATTGTCAGAACCACAAAATCGACACGAATGTCCCTAAGGTCTCAGCGCTCCCTTTTCAGTAGAGGGGAATCTGACAACGGCATATCAGTCAGCCAATAGGACGAGATGAACGCTGTAAATTCAGGGAATATGGTTGCTAAACAGTTTGAATTGGACTGAGGGTGCTGATTGACATGTATGTAAAGTATGCATGTATGTATGATATGTATGTAGGTGTGATTGAAAAAGAGATAGCTCACTTCTGAGCCACTCCGGGACACTGGTAGCACATACAACGGGGGCGAAAGGCCGGATTAACGGTGGAGCTCAGATCGAGGCGAAGGCTGGCGCATCGGCCGTTCCGATCCTTTGTTTTGCTAGGGGACGCCGGATAGGGCATAGCTAGGATAAAACATTAGATTGAATCCGTTGTTTGAGCTTTTTGTTATGATATGCCAAAATTATTTGTTGCGAAGCCTGCCTGAGGCTCCGTTCATATCATAAAAGACTACGACACATGTCAGCCGGGTCTGCCAGTGGAGTGTGGGAGCTAAGGGACACTTTTTGTAAAGAGGAAGGAAGAAGACTATAAGGAGCAAGCAGAACACAGGCTGGATTCTCAAACTCACGAGTACCCCAGTACGAGCTCGAGGAAAAGGCTCTTTTGTGATACGCAGTGATATCATGTCGTGAAAGAACCGAGGAGCGAGATGGATGTAACTCTGATGGATATATTCCGGGTTATCGCCAAATTTTACATCTGAAGATATTTCCGATGAGCCCTTTTCCCCATCGGCCAATAATTTCCCATAATTTTTTCTTTCAATGAAAAGACTCAGACCTTGCCTGCAGCTAGATACATTGCCGTTGTTGGGATCCTCAGCAGTGTGAAGTGAGGAAGTTGTCGTTGGCGACCTATCACACATTCGGACACCTCTGAGCTAGGGTTTAATTTTAATTATGAGCAGTTGTACTTGTACGAGTACAAGCCATGAGGTGCCAAATGTACTAGTACTCACCCTGGCGGCACATAGCGGGAGGTTCGGACGCAGGGGGTTGTTTCATGCTCAAGCTCTCATCTGATACAAAAATAACTGGAGGCGGATTAGGGCTGTTGATTAAACTAAACGGCCTTCTTCGAGGATGGACGTTCTCCGGGATCTTCTCGAAACCAAGGTTGATCGTTGGATTTGATCCGGTAACTTCAAGTTACTCGAGACCACCTCAGTATGCGGAGTGGCCGGCGGGCTCAGAAGACAAGAGGGGAAGCCCAGAGCGAGAAAGTGAGATGGTGTGATAATGGGGCGCAACATGGAACTCTTTTTCTCGCGAGGATCCTCTTTAAGTTATGTTGCAGCGCAAAGCCCTATCAGGAACACAGTCTCCCGATAACATCTCCCCTCATTTTTTCTTTTCTTTTTCCTTTCAACAACACGACAACTTCCTTGCTAGCCACGCTCCTTCGGTATGCCGGGAAGGCGGTGCAGGGGAAATCACCATGTGTTGGTACGAGTGCTATGTTCAAAAACGGCTTTGGCACGGAAACATCCAGTTGGACTGGATCTCATGCATACCCGCGGCCTTTTAAGGGGTTCGTAGGTGTCTACCATACCTATTTCGCGACTGCACGCGTTCTGACCCGGGACATGGGATGGTGGACCCTCTGAGACCTGATAGTCTGAGATATGCTCGTCGACACCAAATTGTACGCTGCATCTCTACCGATAGAGGAACGATATTGATGGTGCCTGGGGATAACTCAGCACCCATTGTAATTGTGAGTGTGCGGTATGAGGGTTTCTAAGATCGAAAAAGCGCCCCCTACCGGTATTCAGACTTTGTCATTTTCACAATGCTCGAGCGCAATCCCGGGGTTTTGTCTAGGGATGCTAGGATCGTTCGCTAGGTGAGAAATACCGGTATTTTGAGTAGGGTTAGGGGTTTAATCTGCTTCGTTCGCATTAGAGCGCTAACATCTCGGAGGAACTTTTTGACCTTCCTCCGTTCGAATAAAAAAGAATCCTGACCGGGCCTACTGTACCCTCAGAAGTGCTGAGGCTTTAAAACAGCTGACACCGGATGGCTAGCTGTTCTAATCGGCTTTTTGGCTAGATGAAAGCCCCGCAGAGACTTAGGGTGGCATCGTGTGCTCGTAAGCAGATGACCATGCAACAAACTTGATACCTTAGAGACTATCGTAAATATCTCCGTTTCACACGGGGGCCTGCATTGGCAACCATAGAATAACCTAGTGGGGAATCCGCCAATCATCCTTTAGCTATAACGCCGTTCTGGGGTGAAGATATCTTTGTGGAAGTCTCAGTGCCCTTAACCCTCGCCATGGTGGTAGGCCCTCCTGGAGGCAAAGAACCTGCCCTGGCCCATACGGGTTCGTACCCTCCTCACTATCTCTGTCCCGGCCCCCTTTCCAACACCTCAATTTTCTCGGTGATGGCCCAGGGATGGGTGATACCGGGTTAGAATCTTCGCGAGGTGTTATAATCGAGATTTTTTGTCTTTGGTGAGCAAGCTACTGGAGAGGAGGGGGATGGGAAGGGGTGAAGGCACGAAATTGTCCGGCCAAGGGAAACAGTGCACCTGGTGTTGATACATACGTATGGCGATTGAGGTCCGCATACACAACCCCACCTGATACATCTACTTACGCCTAAGAAGGACAGAAATAGTAAGCGCATATTAGATATTAGGGATTTCAACTGGTTCATTCTTCTTCTTCCAAGAACCGGTATTTGGTTCAGACTATCTCGGATCCTCTGGTGCGTTGCTAAAACTACGCGTATAGAAATAACTCATCCAACCACACACCTCTCCTCGAGATATATCCCAACCCAAGTACTGGCGCAGCTAACTAACCCGACTGGACGACTCTGGTAATAACAGTTCTAGGGCCTTAATATAAGGGCAATTAGGTTTTAACAGACGATGGAGCTCACTCGGTATTCGGCCAGCTGGGCCGCATATCTGCAATAAGAATGGAAGGTTGCTTCCGGCCTTCCAATAGTCTCGTACCTTATTTGAGTAAACAGCCTGCTCACTAGCAGCAGGGATTTCCATTGGGCCATCCTGCTCACCATGCGCATCCCCATATCCGCTTCATGCGATTGGCCAACACTTGGATATACTTGGAGTGCAGTTACAAGTATCGCAGCTGACTCCGTATTTATAAGGAATCCCGCCGGCCACTGCTGTCATCTCACAACCTAGTCTAGCCCGACTCACTATCAGCCGGCAAATCTTAGCTACAGAAAGGAAAAGAAAGGAAAAAAACCCGCCAGATCCCCTAAGGAGACCAAGGTTCAAAAACTCCCCGCTCCAACAAGGGTTGACCTGTTTGGTCGGAATGCCAACGCTGAGCACTAGTGCGTTCCTAGACGAAACGGTGCTCATGCTCAACAACCACTCCGAAAAACCCTACTCGCAAAGCAGAGATGATATCATACATAAAATCTTGCAATACCATTATTGGAGGTTGGGCTGCGGCGACCTACACCACTACAGCAACAATCGGACAAAACCGCTTCAGAGGGACTTAAGGGCGCACAGAAAGCACTCGTCGGATAATATAAGAAGCAACGGTGGTTGGACTGTGGTTGGACCGTTTTCATTCCCGGGACAAGGAGAGCTTTTAGAATGTTGATCATGAGGAGTGTGTCAAGAGCGAACACAGAATTATTAGTGACCAGGTGAGCTTTTTTCCTTACGGTTGTTCCACCCAAGAACGCGCGTCGGTGTTTAACGTCCATAATGTATGAACTGAGGGCCTGCCACAAGCTATCTGGGAGCACCGGAGCACCCAGGACTCTGGGTTTGGGAGTCGATATGGTGGGTTTGAGTAAAAAACCTCTGTGTCCGGGATTGGTGGGCTTTTTGGCCGCCACAATTCGAAACTTTTAGACTAAATGCAGCACCAGCTTATCCTTCCATCCAAAGAAACCCGCAGCTGCTAAACTTATAATTTTCACAATCTTGGTCCGCTCAAAGAGGCCCCTAGTGAGAGCTCCGCGGTACCTCCACTATCCGAACCTGGTACGAGTAAATAGGCTTTACCCAGTACTCGAATATGTCTGAGGGCCAGGATTGTGCGGTATTATCATAATTTGCCAGGTACCCAGCACCTAAGATAATTTGTTTTTGTTTTTTTATCTCCTTTCCTTTCCTTTTTTTTCCCTTCCGGTTCACAAAGACCGGCAGTCCACGTTTGACTGACGTTCCCAGGAGAAGGGGAGAGTACTAGAAGAAACAACCCCGATCGAGTGACTTTGTAGATTACACGTCTAATAGGAATTCCCCCCAACAATCCTAGGCAAGTTGTACCGGAAAAAGCTTTAAGAAGTTAGTTAGCTCGCAATCTAGTGTGTGTGGAATTATAACAGCAGCAAGGGGCAGACTAGTTGTAATTCAATATCTTCTCCTTGATTTTCCTCACTTTTGAATTGTGATCAGTAGCCCTGATAATATTGCTATTGCTTATTTGTTTTGAATAGCAGATGTTTTAAGTTTCTTTTGTTATTTGGGTTTTCTAGGCCGTACTCTAAGGGTACCTGCTAGGGTTTTCCTGTATTTGCGAATAAATTCAAGGACTTAACAAAACAAAAAACAATAATACCGGTACTTGTACAAGAATGGTAGGTTCCTGCGAGCGGGCGGGTCCGGAGGGGGCATAAAAAAATCCACATAGTGCCAGTACTGCACCTCCCCCATCAGCGCATGGTTGATCCAGAAAAAAAGGAAGGAGGGAAAAGGAAAAAAGGAAAAATAAAACGGTCCCGCCAATATTAGACGTCGGGTCTCTGCTTTTGTTGACATCGTGGGGGGGGGGGTTTTTTTTTTCCTCGCTAACATGATCCGGCCAACACGTGCGCGCATGGGCGTTAGGAGGTCTAGCCTTTGCGCAAGGGCTGGCAGGAGCAGCTCACAAAGCAGAAGAGCGGGAGTGCCAGATTTTCCCATCTCAACCAACATGGGAGTTTCTGGGGGGCTTTCCCCCCCTCCACTTTCTGTATGCCACCCCCCTAAGCTCACAGCCCCCCATCACCCATCTTCACGCAGGGCCACATCGTGAACCCTCCAGGAGGGTTAGTTTGTTGATATTAGCCCGGAATAATCTCTGATAGCATCCTCGCCTGACCTGTGATTTTTCACCTTTGCTCCCCTTTAATAAATGTCCGTATTGTCTGGACTTTATTTCTGGGGGGAAATATGTCCTGGTATGATACCGCACTATCCTAATATGTTTAAAGGAGGGTATGGAAGGGCATGTGTGTGTACAGACAAATTACTGCTGATTTTCAATCGCGCAGCATAGGGGGGAAAAATGAGAGCGGAAGGGAGAAAAAATTACCCATCATATTTTAATGACCATGAATGGCAGTGTCGAGGGGCACCACTGCAGTCATGCCCACTTGCGCTGATACTTGAACGTACTACCGGTAGTACAGTACGGGTGCTCTTGAGTATTTAGTTCGTACTTCCTTTCCCTTGCCCCTCGGTCTACCAATCGTGGGGAATTGTGGCCAAGAGAGGAAGAGAAAAGGGGGTTGGGGATCCGCGAGATGTCGCTCTGCTCATGATGTTTGCACCAAAAGGAAGGCCGCCGGAACTTCCACTTATCTACACCCAAAGCCTTACTGAGATCTTTTGGCCCGTTAGCGCAGGAGGTTGAGGGGTCTAGCGACCGCCACAATGTAAGGAGCTGATTCGTTTTAGCAAGAGTATATTTCAGAACATGCGCCAAGAGCGAGTAGCCTGAGGCTTCTCAGATGAGTGCATTGGTCGATCCGGGGTCAATGATGGGCGCTTTGACAGTCAGACTCAGCATCGCCGGATCTGCGTGATAGTGGCATGATAGGGTCCCCTCATACAGTAGGGCTTCCTCCTCACCAGGGTCAGCCAGCAGCGATAACGATCTGCTCCTAGCGAGGTAAGAATAAAAAAGGCGTTGAAATAAAAACTGAGCGTGGAACTGCTGCCCGTGCCTTTTGACTGTGTGACATTTCTTTTACCCTTGTCTGTCAGGGATACCAACTTTCCGGCAGTTCTTTTTTTTGCTGGGGAAGAAGAAAAGAAAAGAAAGGTGAGCCCCCATTAAATTCCATTCAAGGAGGGTTTGATTGTATAATTTGTTGGGGTAAACCTGTTCTTTGGAAGCATAGTGAAGCTGTCCACCAGAGAGCGAGACCGTATCGTCCGTTCACTCATTGCCATAATGTTATGGTACTTAACTCGTAGACTGTTTTAATACCCGAGTCCATTTTGAAAGGGCTTGTTTGGAGGAGCATAGACTCGGGCTTCTTGAGATAAGATCGGTATCAGACCATTATGGATCGCTGATGCATACTGGTACGCTTGTGACAATAGGAGGGGGCTATGGGAGAAGAAGATCGAAAGAGGAAGCGAGCAGAGCACCTTGCCGCTGTATACAAAGTACTCGTACAAGGACATATGTACTATACAAACCTATGCATCTAGAGCATGGGAACGTACCGGTGTGTAGCATTCACTCATACAACATACCGCACATATGGTTTTCCACACGTATGCTATGCTCGAGTACTAGTACTCGAGTACACGCTCTGGCACACGAGTGCTTCCGCAGGATAGAAGCAGTATGCATTTTACACTCACCCATGCTCGCCCACACATAGTAGTAAATCATACCTCACACAATCACATAAGATGTGCGGCTCCGGCGGGGGTGCCTTTTTTGTTTTTGGGAAAAAAATCAAAAAATAATACTAAATGGGCAGAAGTCCTGTATGTACTGTGTGAGATGTACTTGTGAAAACGGGGTGGGTGGTGCATTGGGCCTAAAATCTGAAAGGATTGTCTATGGGGGCTCGCTAAGCCCTGGTAAGCGAGCACGCAAGAAATACTCGAGCACGATACCGGTACCAGTTCGACAGTGGAGCTTTGTTATATAGAGCTGTAGCCTAACCACTTCATGGTTTCTAAGAGTGAGCTCCGACCAGCAAACGAGCGAGGATGCGGAGCGAAACAGAAGAAGTGCCAGCATATACTCATCATTCTGTGCCCACAAGGATAGGGGAAATATCTGATGAGGATGCTATGCTCGGCCAGACTCTGGATAGACTACAGTAATCACGTAGAAAATGAGGGGCAGCGAAAGGAGCGAGTGCAACATCTCCACCTCCTCCATACTGAAGCTTTTTCAGAAAGAAAAAAAAAAGACCCCTATTGATTGACCTGCAACTCTCGTGGATTCGAGAGCACGAAAGGGAAAGCAAAGAAAAAACAAAAACAAACACCAGCTCCACCACTAACGCACTCTCACTTGAAACACTCGCTGATTGCTGCCTGTGTCTCTCCCACTCTTTTTCCCCTCCTTTCCTTTCTCCCCTCCCTTTTGGTCTCCTTCTCTACACTCTTCTGTATTCCCCCTGCCAGACCGGTACTGAAGGCAACTGGGCAAAGTGATAACACTTGAGAGGTACGATAGCTTCTGCCATCACATCAATCGGTTCCTCTCCCCACACCCCTCCCCCTCGACTACTCGCGCAGTACAATCGTATCGTATCGCATTTGTCGTACCCCCGTCAATTCCGACCGGTACACTGCCCGACCCCCGGAGACAGACAATCAGACACAACCATCGAAGGAGCTCTGTGGTGAGGAGAAGGAAGGACAGAAAAAAAAAATCGAACTGCAAGGAAAAAAAAAATAGAAAAATAGAAAAAAAATGAACTCTCCCCCTTGCCTATCCACAGTATAACCGAAGCTCCTGCCCTCTTGCTGCTGCTGGCTTTCCCTTTTGCCCTCTTTGGCTTCCTTTCCTTTTTTTTCCTGCTATTGCTAGGGTAAAATATATTTAGATATACCGCTCTCTACGCACATTCCTCATACACCCACCCGCCCAGTAGGGAACAGTTACCTGGGTAATACGGGTAGGTCGACTCCGTTCCAGCCCTTTTGTTCCCCTCCCCCTCCAGCGGGCCCCCGCAGCGCGGCCCCAGCAGCTGATTGGTAGGGTTTAGTTCATCCCATGCTCCCAAGCTCTTCCTCTTTGCTCGACACATTTCTTATCCGCAGCGCACAGATATCCATCCCACCAAAACACCTTCTACTGGCAACAGCAGCAACAAACACCAACTCCAGCTGGCCGAGTGACTTGCCTTCAAGCCATAGGCAACAGAAGCAACATTGAGTGCACAGAACAAAACTTTCACTTTGCATCCAGACAAACCAGCCAGTCACAGCTACGAGCCTTTCATTGGAGTATTCTTTAATCCATAGCCAACACGGCGTGGGGGATCAGGTCGTAGTGGAGCGACTGGTTAGCAGATCACAGGAAAGCTGGACACAGAAGCCATAATTATCGGGGGGTCAACCAACGATCCAACGATCTGCGAACCATTTGCCGAACTACCCTGACCGGATAGTCTGCTGCATTTTCGGCACACCCCACCCCATACCTACATATCAGACGTGAAAAAATAATTTGTGGGTAAACCAACCGACCCGTTCTACGTTTTTTTTCTGTTCGCTTACATCTATAGAGGGATTCACAAGTGGGCGTTCCAACCTCCTGCGGTGGCGAGATTGGAAGGAGAGAAGAAAGAAAGAAAGAGGACGGGGCTTTCTCTGGTCCTTTTTTTTCTCCCACGCCTTCCTCGGAGCAACGCGGCTTCCCGGACAGCAAACGTAGGAAAATTTATAGGGTCCGAGTCTGAGGTGGATTTTGTGGCTCCCTGGCTTTGGATTACCGGTACTGGAATTGGGAAGGAAATCTGGCTCAACGATAACTACGAGGAGTAATCTTAGGGGTTGAGCTGCAGGGATCCGGGGATAGGTCAGAGGTCAATTGCAGGGAGAGGCAAGGAGAGACTTTGATAAAGAAGGAAACAAGATAGACTACCGAGATTTGGTGCGCTCTTCGTATCATATCTCTGGCGTCTTTGGTCTGTGAACTGCGGGTATCTGTCAGACAGAAGTTTCGGCCCTACTGTTTTCCGAAGATTGATCTCGAACACTCGGAAAAAAAATCAACACAGATAGGATACAGAATTGTGGAGGCCTTTTTCGGTGGTAAGGTTTTTTTTGCCTTTTCCCTTGTCGACGTGTTCTGTTTCCTTTCCCGGTGACCCGCTGGCCGCTTATGCAGCCGGACGAGGTGCCCGGTTCCAAAGATATTGGCACTCTATTTCAACCTACATTTAGATTCTCTTAGTTGTTGGGGCCACTCCTCATGCTCGCCTCGTCCCTACAAATTTCACTGAGATTGTATCATTTATCATTCACTTTGCTATACACTGTATAGAAGAATATTCCCAAGGCTAACAGCCCCTTCCAGAATCTTTCGAAATCTCGTCTACGAAACCCCATCTTCTGGTTCTGTGGGTAAGGGCATCTCTCTCCCATCTCCATTGATGTTTGTAGGGGAAAGATAGAGATATCGAATGATGAAGAGAGCCTTAAGTCTGACTTACAATTGCTAACTAGGTCGAGTCTTGTTGCTGCCCTGGCTGTGCTACTAACCGATTAGTTTCTTCGACTAGATTGAGCGAAGGGGCTTGATACCCTTTCTCCGGACCTTGAGGAATACACCGTCTGAGGAAGAATATAGGTTTCCCTTTTTAAAAAAATAAAGAAAAAACTAGATGACCGATTCAACACACCGAAGCCGGCCACAATCATCCTCCGGCCAGAGGCCGAGATCTAGATCGACCTCTCGATGTCCAAAGCTGACTACCTCCTCATCATACCCGTGTATTCCACTCCTATCCAGCAGAGCGGCCGCTTCAAGCCCGCCCGCAGTAACTTCAGCTGTTGCATTTGGGTCTACAAGCGCAACGTCTGCTTCACCCAGCCCCATTCCCTGGATACATAGTGCTGAAACAATTGAGGACGATAGCCCTCGGACACCTGGGTCTATACTGGAGCGGCCCTATTCAGGGTTTCCATGGGGCCTTCATTTTAAGGAGCAGCCCCAGGCAAACCCAGTTATCCTTGATAGTTGGACACAAACCCCCACCGGAGAACCCACAAGTGCTAAAGCCAGGTCATCTGTTCTGTCTCATCCCCCCCTACCCCATACTAGGTCGGACCCAACACATACTGCCGTGAGGACCAAAAGGACCCCTCCCCGCGCCTCACCAAAGTCGTCGTTAAAACTGAAACTACCACCACCTCCTCGTATGGCTGATGGATATGGACTTGCCCTTTCAAGTGCGCAACAGGACAACAGAGCTGAAAGTGAGGGAATCTTCATGATTGCTCAAGAAAATCACCGCCCAAGACCATCATTGCTTGGAATTGCTTTCCCCACCACTCCCGACACAAGTGTAAATAGTATGCCCGTTATTTGTGCTGGGGTTAGTAAGGAAGGGAAAAGAGCGGGGCATATCGATTTTAGGGGTGGTATGGGGCCGAACCATGAGGTTATTGGGGCGGGCGGCGCTACAGCAGCGCTACTGGCCGCGAATCCGCATCTGGCTCCGGGCGGATTGGCTCCTCTTACACCGCCCGATGATAATGGGGTTCTCGAATGGAGGGGAGAAGGGATGTCCGAGTTACTGGTCCCAGTCATTCCGACTGCCCGAGCGAAGGATCCCTCCTGTGCCGCGGTTTGTGATAACGACGACACAAAACTAGTCCTACCAAGAAAAACTCCAACCGGAGGGCGGGTGGAGGTATTAAAAAGCCCAGACGAGTCTGAGAGAACAGCCAGAATGACATCTGGGGACTCTACCGGGGCGACTGAAACTAGGCGGGAAGCCATAGATGAGAAAGAAGATGCCTCCGTGGGCAGATCGGAGGATAACAGTGATAATGAAAGCACAGGTCATGAGGATATTATTGAGGAAGGGTGGTTAAAGGGCGCTATGACCTCACTTTGTCAGTACTTTCTTTAATTGCCTAATTTGCTTTGTCGTGGCTAACAGGGGGACAACTGTTCCTGGAATAGTTGACTGTGATCTTTCCGTGCAAATGACTACAGAAGCTGTTCGAATGTTATCTTACACCCTTCCCTGTCCTCTGCCTACGACTTCCGCGGATTCGGCAGCCCCGACTCCCATTCCTAGCAATTTAGGCTCAAATCCTGACAGGCTTCCAGCATCTGCCGCTGCTGCACCCGCCGTTGCTGCGGCAGCTGGCCAACAATTCTCGCCAGCCATCACCGCAAGGTGCCACTCTCGAGCACAGGCGGGCAGCGGATCCTCAACTCCTAATGGGTTGATAGGGGCGGACGATGGGATCACAACCGCCCTGCATACCCTTACTAAAAACATTCAAAGGCGTTTTTCCAATGACGGGACTAAAAGGGTTTATATTCATGTTTCTCATGCTATATCACCTGGTGTTCCACTTAACAGGCTTCCCTCAACTCCCCCGGCCGGCGGGTGCGTCGGCAGTCCTGGCGGCTTTTTTGGTGGATTTGATATTTCTCCTTCGGGATGTGTGGGTGGAGGAGGGGGTTACTTTGCGCCTACTGTTTTCAATAGTATTGTTGTTGCGCCCGAGAGTGTTCCCACCACTCCTAGCATGTCGTTTCATCGCACGCATACGATCCCACCACCAAACCCCATATTGCCGCCCTTCAGTCTTCACATGACACTCCTAGAGCGATATATCCCACCAACTTCAAATGCCGAGGATCTTAGCATGTTTTCTACGCAATCATCCGTGATTCTTGACCGGCTGCACGAGCTTTCTCCACATGGAGGAAGTTTATTATTTATTTATCCCACAAAAACTGGTGCCAAACACTTTGACAAACAATATTTGGGTCCCGTATTGGATCCGCTTTTGAGGAAATTAATGGTTCTTTACATGCTGCGGGAAGACCTTTTGTGGGGTATTCGGAACATGGCTGCTATCGAGAAGATGAACGAATTTGAGGGACTACGATGGAAATTAGATAACTTTTGTACGAGGTTTTCTCATGCCATTAATGATAACTCGATGTGGAGCAAGAGCGGTACAGGTTCTCAAGCACCGGGACTACAACTTGATTCGAGCTACCCGAAAACTCGTGTACGATTGGTGCACTCGCAGAAGGCTATGATTCAGTTGAACGACAACAGTTGGCGGGAGTGGTGGTCTCAGCAGGAGCAGCTCAGAATCAGAGAGGCGGTAAAGCGGCACTTTTCTAGCCTGCAGCCATCCTCAGAAGCCCAGACACCTACATCGCCAAGCGCTTCCGGCCCTCATGGATCACACCACGCTAAATCTGCATCAATGTCATCTCCGAAGCTTGGAAGTCCCCCCTCTATGGCACAGGCAGCAAAGGCCACGACAGCCTCCTCGACGCCATCCTCGCCAACGGTGCCATCATCCCCACAGTCACAATATTCGTTTGGATATGGCGCCCCTGGTGACCTGGCGAGAGAGGTTCTCGACGGTGTAAGGGCTCCTGCTGTACGGCCTTCATCAAGGGGGATGAGTGAAGCAGTTGTGGCCAGTGCTCTTGCGGGACCCGGAACTTTTGGAGTTGGAGGTGTTGTTGGTGACTATGAAATTAGCAGTGTGCCCGGTGATAGACGCGTTAAGGAGAGGGGAATTGAAGTAGGGGTATTTGTTTTGCGGCGGGAGATAGTTGCATAAGGACGGTCGTAGTGAGATTGGTCAAGTGGCGATTTTGGATATAATCTTTTTTCTCCTGCTGCGTTTGGCAGGTTGTACTGCACACCCTTGTTTTTCTTATTTATTCCACCTGGTTTTCGTTTCGATTTTCCTTAGAGTCTCCTTCCACGATGTTTATTTTCGCTTTTTTTTTTGACTTGGTATTGCGAGGATTTGGCAGACTATAAAGCCAGAAGGATGAAAGAAGGGGAAAGGTGACGGGAAAGGAAACATAACAATTTCAAACCACCGAAGTGGTAATCGGATATGCACAAAAGAGACAGGATGCACGCACGCGCCGATCTACACCTAAATCCTTGAATTACGAGTTCTGAAAGACTCGGAGGGACACCTCTCCCCCCCAATTGAGAAATACCTTAATGTCGATGGATGCATTATTGTTAAGGGTGGACATAATTATTTCCCCTATTTTATCTTTCTATCACATCTCAATTTTTCCTTCGCTCTCCACCCCATCATATATTTCAAAAGTTAGTTCCTCCTTCCTTATTCACATCTGCTCATACACCCGCCCCTTCTTTTCTAGATACAAAGAAGTTAGAGGGGGCCGGCATACACACATAAACTCGCATTATATGTGAAATCGCTTTCACAATTTTCATATTTACTTTAACAATGCTATTATATATATTTGTTCTGGCCCCTCTTCGTGACGGGGGGGGGGGGCGATTAGGGTAATTGCAATGGGCGGTGTTTATCTGCTTGCTTATTCAATGTGTTTTTTTTTGGCTTGTTTAAAAGGGCTGTATGTAAGCACTCTTCTAGTAATCACGCAAGTTTTACCGGATTCTTTTTTTTCTCTTTTCTCTTTTTTTCCCATTTCTTAATATGATTCATTACGGAACTGTACTGTACGCATTGTCTCGCAAAGGCTGGGGGTGGGGGGGGTACAGGCCAAAAAACACACCCGGGATTGGGGTTTTCGAGTGGTGACCACGATTGCCCGGATCCTACTATAATCGATCAGCTTAAAAGAAGCTTTGGGCAATAGCCAAGTGTCTGAAATATGCACAGCACGATTTTTGCCGACTCCTATCTGCTCTATGTGAGAAGTGAGAGCTAAGGTATTTGGGGTGAGGGAGGGAGGGCCACCTGCGCTGTATCTCTTGCTTACAGGAAAAAAAACGAAAGGCTTTGTCTTGGTTGGTACAGTACAGTGCCATAGCGCTGCAAAGTGAATGCCGGCCGCAGCTCTATCTCAGTCGTGAAGAAGAATCTGAGGAGTTATGATATCATAATATTATGTCCTGGGAAGAAGGCCTTAGGTTGGTGACCTTTTCATCTGTTCATTTATTTATTTTCTTCTTCTGTATTTTCTCTCTCTTTGTTTTCGATGGAACTGGTTGAATCTTGGCGGGTCAAAAAGCTCCGATTTTAGCGCGTTTTGGTATATATATCCTTTCTGGGCAGTGCATATGGTATGACAGTATAGCACAGGCATATACTGGATGTATTATAGGTACGGTAGGGGGTTGGTCCGAGTGAGGGGTTGTGATTTGTTGTGAGGGTTTTGGTCAAGAGGGAGAGGGAAGAAAGAAAAAAAAGAGGAACAAAAAGGACCGTAAGAATGGTTGGGAGGTTTTGGGTCATGATATATCTAGGCCAGGTGATTGATTGTTTTTTTTTCTATTTTCATTTTTTCTTCATTGAAATTACTACTTTCCCGCTGGCCGGGTCTGGTGGCTTTCGCCGCAGTTACTCGAGTACTGTACCATTCACGGATTCTGCAGTGGGCTGACGATTCAGAGGATTGGGTTTGAGGAGTGCCTGTTCTCTCTCTCATGGTTTGCGTTCTCCTGGGAAAAGGTGTCCCATATCTGCTAGGATTTTGAGCCAGTGCATATAACACTCCTTGGACGACCGGGTCAGTTATTGTTGGGGTCGCTTTAGCTTACGTATTGTCCTGTCCGTTCGCAAAAGTTTCCGAACACCACTATGCAACGGCCTCTCACTTCTTTGTCAGCACCCAGCTCAACAAATGACGTCTAAAATCACGACTAAAAAATATTTAAAAATAAAATAAATCTATCATTGTACTTAATACCTTGTGTACCACCTCCCTCCTCGATTGTGATTTTTTGTGGTGATGAAGGTATGGTGTGTTCAGGAGCGAGGGGGCTGGATTGCAATACTGTCTGTATACGAGTAGTGGAACCTTGCAGGGCCAAGTGTTCGGGAACTTTTGCGAACGGATAATACCTCTTTTCCACTGCCTTTTCCAAGTCTTCCCTATTACGAGGTCTAGCAGGAGGGCTATGGAGCAATCGTATGTTGATGCCATCTAGCAAAATATATCCCTTTCTGTCCCGGTTAACGCGCTCCCACCCTTATACCTGACGCACAAAGCGCCCAACTCTGGATTCGATTTCCGAATCACAGCTCTTCTGGTGGGGTAGCCGCTTGCGCATGCTGGATTCAGTCACTCGCGCTTGGGTAGTTGGGAGCAGATGTGGGAGTGGTCCTCACAGGATTCAATTCGAATCAGGAGAAAGAGCAGAAGGGAAAACCCTTACGGGAAGAATTAGAATCATTCATTGATGTAGTACGGAAAAGTGGTCTTAGCGCTAGGCTTGGGTTAGGTTCTTGTATCGAGTAATAGAGGGAAGCATCTGAAAGCATGAGGACAAGCTTTGCGTTGCAGCCCTGTAAATAGAGGGGGGGGGGAAGTGAGCGCATACTCTAGACAAAACCGGGGGGTTTCACCAGAGTGGTATTGGATGTCGAGTGACTTTGTGTGATAATGATCATGTGGACTGGATATTAAAGGTGTGCCTAATAAGGTAGATTTACACTTCTTAGAATTGGAACCCAATAACTCTAGGACAAAGGATATGCCAATTCCTTGCGAACTCGCTTGGGGTTGTTCTTAGCCGACAACGTGGCAATACCTTTTGCTAGTCGAGTGATGACATGTGAACAAAGCAAACTTTAGAGAAACCAGAGAGACAAGGGCACTAACTTTGTGTTCCTATTGAAGGAGATGATAGAAAACGCTGAAGGATTTTTTGTGTCTATATTGGGGGTCTGATAAATAGGTTGTGGAGGTTTTGTTTCCTCGATTTTATGGAGGAATTGGTGTTGGACATGTCGCCAAGATTAAATATTGGAGATGCCTCATTTCATAACCTTCGGTATTAGGTCCTTTGGGCACTGAGACATAGGAAAAGGAGGCCACCTCTCAGAGCGCTGGAATGGAATTGGCCTTGAAAGTCAAGGTATCGTAAACTGACGCCCAGAGACGCGGGATACCCTAGAATCTTTGCCAGGCCCTTCACTGTTCAGTTACGCAAATGCCCTATTGTCTCCTTTAAGTTCCGAGCTTAAACCGTCTTTCTTGACCTAGACATGTGTTAGCCTCTCTCTTTTTCTCCTCTGTTTAAAAGCCCCCCCCCCCTATTCATCAATCTACTTTGGCAGCCGTTGAACAGGACCATGTGAGGGGTTTCTGGACCAAGAATTCCAGCCACTAATGAGGTAGGGTGAAAGTGTGTACTGTAAGCCCGGATCCACTCAATTTCCCAGAGTGGTCGGTACTCTGCTCTCTGTGTGTCTCTTTGGAATTGGTTTGCCGGAGGTTTGCGATAACAGCTGAAAATTTCTTGGCACTTATGGGGCCGTTACCAATCACATAGACAGTAAGTTAGAAGGCCGCGAGTCGAGCCCCGTTTTCGTAGCAATATTGCGGGCATTTACTAGGGGCGATAGGAAAAACGCTTGGGAATGTGATACGATCCGATCTAGTATCACTAAATTACCACAATAACGTTACGTCACCGGAACTCTCAAAGGTGTGGCCTTTTGTCCTTTCCTTTCCTTATCCCTTGCGATGCTCTCCAAGGCGCGCCACCCTAACCCCTCAACAACCCGGAAAGAATACCCGCGTGAAATATTCACAGAAAAATAATACGCCTCGCTAGCGACCAGCTAGGCGTCACAGCTTGCCTGGAATATAAGATCTTTAGCGCTCCTCCTCCATGCCCAAGAGAGTTGTAGGAAAACGCTCATCGCCGAGACCCCAGAGGGAAATTAGTAACGGTTGGAGAAGTGTGGTGTTCTATATATTGCCATGGGCAGGGGGGGAGGGGGGGTCGAAGAAATGATAGGATCGAAGGAAAGATAGGATCGAAGGAAGGGTAGGATCGATGCATATCGTGTATGGCGCATCACAAGATGTATGTGAATCTATGTTTTTTTCCCTCCGAACAGAACGATACGGGTAGATGTAGGTAAATTGGTGATCTGTTAAGGTATATACCCATTGGGTATGTGTTTGTTGAACACAAGTCTGTTGTACATACCCGAGTTTTGTATACATGCACAGTGCGTACCCATTCATGCACTGTACAGTACCGCCTCCTGAGAGATGTGGCTTCACTAGTTGGGTGCTCGGTGAAACGGAACAGGGCGTTGGCGGCAGGGTAAATCTCGAGGTTGACGGGTTGGACAAACAATGGTAGGAAGGGAGGAAGAAGATGGCTTGCGTGATCCGAGTATGCCTCCGGGGAGGTGGGAGGAGGAGGGCCCCTGTCATACACACCTGTGGCCAAACGTTACCTGTCACCCTAAGCAGCTTTCGGCACATGTGAGGATCCTCCAGGACAATGAGCTTAGGGTTCTGACAGGGCGGGGAGCATTAATGGTGAATTGACAGCTCTGGGGCGTTTCCTGACTAGTTTGACAGGCAAACCCTAGCAGCCCGCTCCCTCCCACGGTACTAGAACTAATTACTACTATCCCTCCCCCTACACACAAAAGTTGCCTTGATGGATTAATTGAGGATGGCTTACGGAGCGAGCAGAAGAGGCCCTTGGTGGGATAAGGTCCAATGGCCGTGAGGGATGCTTACTGTATATTGGAGAAAAAGTGTAAATTTGAGGCAGTATCGGAAACTCCACCAATTCTAACCAGTACTAGCATATTGCCATTGTCTTTGTTTATTTACAAAGTACCCAGTGAAGTACTCGAACACAGGGATCAAAAATTTGTACAGGTTCGGCAAATTATCTGTCGGTATCTGAGCGCCCATACTAAATTCAGACTCAAATGCTCTGGTACTTCATGCGGGTTACTTGTAAGTGCCGACGAACATATGCTATGGTAATGGTGAACTCTGGGATTCCTCTCAGAGGTAATTCAAAAGCCGGCAAAGCAAAAAGAGAGGGGAGTATTTGTTTTGCTTGTATAATAAAGCCGGTACTGTTCCCCGGGCCGTGGTGTCTTGACCACATCCTCATAGTTCTACTTTTATAATTGAAATGTCTACTATTACTCGGTATGCTCTAGTAGCCACCCCTCAAAGACGGCAAACTCCTTTATGAGATAGGGCGGCTCGCCGTCAACACATGACTCCCTGCGAGAATCCTCACCTCGAACATTCACGCCAACGGTTAAGATGGCCTCAACATAACCGCGGCGTTTAGATGGGATCGCCAATCGGAGATGAAGCCGGGGAGAGATGGTGTGGAGAGAGCCACACGGCTGATCTCCGGCAGGCTTCGAGAAGGAGCTAATTAATCCGTAACTATCCTAACTAGTCCTAATGCAGACGGGTTCAGAAATCGCCGAGCTGGGCACGGATCTTAGTCTAAGTGTGATAATGCGGGGCTACTTGTGGAGATCTTACGTCTGGGGAGTTTGAGGTACTCGTAATGCCCAAGCATTTGTAGGAAAAGAACTATTCTTGCATGCCAACCTGGCCTAAGTAAAAGGGCCAAATTTTGGTGGCGTGCAATGGTAGTCCTTTTTAAAAACTCTTGGACATTACAAGTAGTAATTAGTTGTAATCTAGTTATTACAATCGCGCCGGAACAATATTTAGATTGGTGTTTTGGCAATGCACACTAATTTGATCCAAGCTGCAGCAGAAGAGGTGAGGCACAGCTGATCACGAATGATCACTTGGGGCAACTGTGCTCAAATTTGTATGAACCTATATCCTATTCGGTCCTCGACGAGCAAAACTCTAATTCCAAGCTATCATATAATGCTAGACCCATGTATTCGCCCGGAAACCCATGGGAAAAAAGGGGGGAATAAAGGGAATAAAATAAAGGTATAATAGTATAAGAAATAATATAAGAAAAACAAAAAACGAGAAATCTATCTAGAAAATAAATCATAACGCAAGGAACTCTACAGCAACCTCCGACCAAGAAATCCCCGAACCCTATTCCACGCCCTGTCGGCACCAGACTTCAAAACAACTTTCGCCTCTTCCGGGACCTCTACCTCTGTCTCCGACTGAATCGAGCTCTCCGCCGACAAAAGGGACTCTACGCTAGCGCAGCTCGGCCCGGTTCTCGGCAGTGATTCCGTGGAAACCATATTCCCAGCGCCTCCCCGACCAATAGAGTAGACCGGCGCGCGGTTCTCGCGTATAACCCTCTCCTTCTCTAATTCCTCATCGAAGAAGAAAATGGCGCGTTCTGATTTGTGTCTGATGTTTCCGGCACCGCCGATACCGGTTGAGAAGAATTGCGAGGAAGAGGGGGAGGGGGAGGGGGAGTCGGAGTGGAGGGATGACGGAGGGGTTGTAGTTGTCAGAGAGAAGGTGATGCGGCGGTAGTTACAGCCGCCTTTGCGGGACATTGTGTGGAAGTACAGTCCTGTTGAGGGCATCGCTGTGCTTTGGGAGAGGTTGAGAGACATTACAAAGTTAAGGTTTTGCGGGGGCGAAAGTTATGAACTAACGGAGTGGATGATATTAGAGTGGAGGTTCCTGCGGCCCGAGCTTGGGGGGAAATATATGTGGAAGAAATTAGGATAGTTAGACTTTTGGAGATTGGAGCTGTGTTCTGGTAGAGTTTTGCCAGTGTCTTTATATCCATTCGCTTATAGACCAAGCTTTACCATACCAACTTAGTACCAGAGGTATATATCTAGAGACGTGCATATTGGTGTGTTTGGCACTTCGATGTACCTAGCTCTGCTCGCCGGGGTAGTGGTTTTCTATAGCCGGGGACATGGCGCGTTTTGTGGGTCGGTGAAATTTCCTCCAATGGTATTCGGCACAAGAATCCCCTCAGTAGGTCAGGACTTGACAGCGAGGCTAATCCTCGAGGGTCTCTTGGCTAAATTATGTCTCAGGGGAAAAAAGGGAAATTTTAATTTACCTTCGAATTGCAGTCAACTGACACTGACTTGAATTGAGAAACAAAAATGATGGCTGTTGAAAATGTGAAACAGGTGAAAAGGGTCAATTATCGGAGGGACACGCGGTGGGGCTTTAATGGTCAAAAGGTGGCTTTGACAAGAATTAGTTGATGAGATGACTTATAGGGGGAGTGGGAGGGTGAATTTGCTTTCCGGGAGGGCTATAATGATGATGATGTGGGATCAAAGTATGACGAGGAATAGTTATGAACGGTTAGGGGGAAGGATTGGTTCTCAGACCCAGCCCGTGGATGAAACATAGCAGACCTATCCTGCAGTAACGCCTTGGACTTGTTTTCAGTATGATGTCAGAAACGGGCATATGCCGGGGTGCCAACGAACTCAGATATCGCCTATGAACAACATTGGGGAAGCTAAAGGAAAAGCGAAGTTTCTCTGCTTAACTGTATCATGAAGTTGGAACAGCTCCAGGAATCATGAGGTCCTACTCGTTCCTTTGCTCTTAGAGCACACTTTTGTTACCCTACCTCTATAATTGAAGAACCTAGTATACCAAAACCCTCGTAGCCACCCTTGAGGACAATTTCTGAATCCCCCAGAACCAAAGGCCTCCTGTGCCGAACACTACCCCACCCAATATAACTCGCTCGGAACTCCGCCTGCTCACTAAAGCCCTTATAACGTTAGTCCGCCCCTTAGTCAGTTTGGTGAAAAGAGGAGTGCTTCAATACCCCGCATTTCTACCTTATCAGTGGTGGAGTAGGTAGGATGGCTGTTTCCTCTACTCGTATACGTTCGGTAAGCCGGCCGGCCACCAGGATATTTCCTCCGAATGCCATTCCCGCCAGCCGTCCCCAACGTTGCCGCGAAAGCTCGTCAAATCAACTATTGGCCATTAGGCCCCTGGCCTTCGCAATGGGAAACAAAACACCTGGGGAAAGAGTAGCGTTTACCTAACACGGCATAGCTGGAACGGGTACCTCGTAATTTACCGGTGTGCGTAATTTCCTTAACTTGTTCGGCTAAGCCAAATGTAGTCTAGCCCTGCCAACGGTCCGAGGGTGGATTGAGTTCCCATGGTAATCTTCAAGACAAGTAATAGCGAACAGCCCAGCCCAAATGACTACCGGTAGTTCTGGAGTTTCAGACTGGGGCTTTTTGTGCCTTCTGCACTTTTTGAGTCTTCTTTCGGCCGTTCTATATCTTGTGCCCTTTGGTGGGGATCCATGGGAGGATTAATATGTTACTGGGTGGCCCAAAATCTGGGGGCTGAGCAGTGATATGCCTATGGTATCTACTGGAATAATTGGATCTCGCGCCAGCGTGTTAGAGTTGTCGTTGCTAGTAAGGTCCAGCACGTCTTTGCTCTTTTTTGCCTCAAGCCGGGGCTTAGGTGGTCAGTTTTTGCAGTGCATTCGCTCCCCTATCTAAGATAGGGGATTTTGGACGTCTTAGTGAGAGGTTCAATTATTCCTGTGAATACGGTAGTTGGCAGCCTGCACCATGTGAGGAGCAGATATAAGCCAAGCCTGGAGATAGGTTTCTGAGCGATGATCGGCGACATATCACTCGTTCTATGATATGGTAGTTCTACACTTGCATCTATGAGCAGTTAACTTAGTAGTCTTGCAGGACAGAACCCAAGTCACTCCTCTATTTTCGACTGAGGAGAGGTTTGGGTCAGCCTAAAAATTAGGAAAAGATTAAATTATTCCGAGGGGTTGAAAGTCACCGGCTTTGGGCGACAGCCGAACTCCTTGCTGGAATTGAATATCCTTCGGCCAGGCCGCATGATGGTGCGATAAATTATTTGGCACCCCGGGAGACGTTGCGGCCCAAACTGGAGCCATGCTTTGCATGGACACCCCCGCCTGTAAAGTCCTTTTTGCCACACCGACCTGCACATGTACCCCCTGCCCCCATAGCCTGTTGACGCTAGCCGAAAAACATGTCGTGGACGGTGCCATCACAGCATTCATCGTCTAGAGCCTCGGGAGATCACATAGACTCCATTTGAACAAAATCTATTCGCAGACTTTTAACAAGATTCCAACGACCCAAAACTCCCGAACATATAAGAATTCAGGAAAGCGAGAGGGGTTTTCTCATCGACGAGCTTCATACCCCTAAATCGTGTTAGGTTAGCAGTTGGCACTGTATGGGGGCGATCCTCATGGGTGTTGGAGTTGCGTAGTCTAGTTGCCTGGTAGGGTTTGGATGAACCAGGGGCAAAACTCGGCATTCATGTGTTTCTCCTTACAGCCTCGGTAGTGGTTAGGGATGCATCAAGCCATTCCACCCACCATAACCGGTTCCAAACCGCCCCCCCCCCCCCACAGCGTTCTTTAAGTAATGATGTTGCTAAGATCTTTCGGAAGTTTTTGGTCGTCCCCCCCGGGGATATCCCCTCTTACTACAAGTTACAAGCATAAAGAACCCGAACATTTGAGTGGGAATTTTGTATGGGCGGTCAGACACGCACAGACAATTTGCCTTACAAATTCCTCATCCCTGTGTTCGGGTTCTTTATGCCTGTAACTTGTAAATGAATTCCCCTCCAAGCCTCGGTCTCTAGTTGGACTTGAGACTCGAAGACGCTGGTTCTCAATTGTTCGGGTTCAACAGGGGTTCTGTGAAATATGATGTCTGGGTATATTAGCTATGCCTTAGCGTTCCTACTGGTATGATACCTAGCGTGTCGTTGACAAAAGCTAGATAAGCTGACGCAGGGGTTGGCTCCCTGAAAGTGAACCGGACATTATATGTACTATTACAGGCCCTGGAGTAATCGCACAAGAGCCCAGACATTCTTACTGATCTACTCGGGTGTGATGCTGGGGGGAAAATCAATAGAGGTTTCCCTCCGGACAAAAGTCTATCATCTAAATTTTTTGCTTAGCATCTAATTGATGGAGTAATCCTATCGTGGCATGCCAAGTTAGGGTATATTGATGGGATTGCCACCAGGTCTGGTGCTCTGAGAGGACTGGTTTTCTGGCATTGTTTGATAGTGAGTCGACTACGTGGGTTGACCACCACAAACTGTATTCAGTTCCATGATACTTTGTGTTCTCTTTTCCGTACATCGGTCATCCACATCGAACAACGAACACACTCTTCGGTTTCCTATCACACTCTTTGCTCCGGGCCTTTCTCACCACCCTCGCCTCAAGGCAGCTCCATAGCGGTGTTTCGTACGACGCCAGTTTTCCCGGCGCGTGACAGACCCTCCATCACCAATAACCTTTTTTAGTGGGTTCTAACTCAACTAAAGGGGCTTCAACCCCTTGCAACAACGGCTTCTATTGTTTGGTGCGGGGTCCAGGTGGGGGTTATTTGTTTGCGTAGAAATTCTATGATACACTTAATTTTGTTTCGTTCTGCTATCATACCCTAATTCAACCTAATATATCTCAAAATCTCCCCTTGTGGTCTCCCTCTTCTCGAACTTCTCTAGTGAGTCCTGTTCCCCTCCCTTAACCGGCACCAACAGCCCCCACCTTCCGCAATAATGTATTCGGGCCTCCTGGCCGAGGTGTCATTATCTCTCACTCGCAGTTAACTCCTGGTTAGGAGCAAGGGTTATCTTGGGTAGTGGCACAGCACTCCAGAACTACATAATAACAATAGAGTTGGGAGAGAGGGGGAGAGAGATCTTCGGGCCAATGCTGTCCTGAAAGCTCCAATACCAGTGTTCGCTATTGCATCTATATGACAGCATGCATTATGGCTGTTGACAGATGCGATGCTCACTGCAAGGCAGACACCCATGCCGGACGCATTGAGTTAGGGCTAGGTTGTTGACAGGAGGATCACATGGAGGTGAAGTTAACCCTATGATACCAATCTCGATATAAGTTAAGTCCAAACCACGATCCCGACAAGTACCACTTCCTCCACTGCTTCCCAAACAGCCTCCCTAACGCTTCAAAAATGACCTCTACTCCCTCAAAAGCCATCAAGCCCATTCACACCACAGCCCCACACTTCCTCACCCAACTCCTCACAACCCTCTCCGCCCTCCCGCATCCGCTCCCCTCCGCCGGAACCATCACCACTGCCCGCACAATGCTAACCCACGACCTCCCACACACAGGCTTAGGCCTAGAACCCGTGGCCCAACAACTCCTCTCCCTCTTACCATCCTTCGCAAGAACAACCGCACACTACTATGCCTTCGTGACTGGATCTGTCACACCGGCAGCGTATCTGGCCGACCTCCTTGTGTCAACGGTAGATGCGAACGTGCAAGTGCATTTACCTCGGGACTCGCTCGTCACAGAGGTCGAGGACTTGGCGCTGCGGCTGCTATGCCAGTTATTCCGTCTAGATGAGAGGGAGTGGTCAGGGAGGGTGATAACTACTGGTGCTACCGCGGGGAATGTTCTCGGGCTTGCGTGCGGGAGGGAGGATGTTCTCAATAGGAGACTGCGCATGCGGGGGGTGGGTGGAAGTGGGGGAGGTGTTGGCGAGCTGGGCTTGCTAGAGGCATGTGTTAGGGCAGGTGTTACGGGGGTGAAGGTGTTCTCGGCAATGGCGCATTCAAGTCTACTTAAGGCGGCGGCCGTAGTGGGGATTGGGCGCAAAAACGTGGTGGATATCGGACGGGTGGAGAAGCCGTGGGAGATTAATCTCGCTAGATTGAAGGAGGAGCTGGAAAGGGCAGAGGCGGAGGGGGTGGTTTGCATCATTGCTGTTAGCATCGGGGAGGTCAACACCGGGAGGTTTGAAGGAGGAATGGAAGGGATCAGGAAACTTGTGGACGAGTATAATGCGTGGCTGCATGCTGATGCTGCGTTTGGAATCTTTGCGAGGGTTCTCGAAAGTGAGGAGTCTGGCAATGGAGGGTTTGCGTGGGGCTTGGAACTTGCAGACAGTATTGTTGGGGATGGACATAAGATACTCAATGTCGTCTGTTGCACAACCCACCCCACCCATGCTACTCGCATTTATGCATTGTCCTAACTCTGCCCCCCCTACCACTATAGCCATATGATTGCGGCTTCTTCTTTACCAGAGACCCTGGAGTTCTTTCGGCAACATTCGTTAATGCAGCGCCATACCTATCCTCACCCTCCTCTCCAGACGGGATACAATCGCCCCTTAACATCGGCATAGAGAACTCCCGCCGCTTCAGAGCATTGCCAGTATATGCTACCCTATGCGCTTACGGTGTGAGTGGATATAGAGATCTACTGAACCGCCTTGTTGCACACTCACGGAACATAGCGGCTTTCATACACGGACATGGATCATACGAACTACTCAATGGACCGGTCGAAGATATCTTCATAATTGTTTTATTCTCCGCAAAGGAAGAAGGACTAAACAATAGACTGAAGATGGCTATCAATGATACAGGGAAGATGTATGTATCCGGAACGATGTGGAATAATAGGCCAGCAATCCGCATAGCCGTGGCAAACTGGCAGGTGGAAAGTGACGAGTGGGGGGCTGTGAAGGAGGTGTTGTTGGAGCTTGCAAGGCCGTGACAGACTTAGACCACTGAAAATTAACGTTGTAAATTACCAAGCAAAGAAAACTAATTAAAAAAACAAAAGATATCACAAAACCCAAAAGAAAGCCCTGCAATCCACCCAATAGCCAAACACCGAACCTCAATGAACTCCTTACCGGGACTCCCCTCCCTGTTCCTGGGGTGTTTAAACCCCATATTCGGCTTCCTCCCCATCCATCCATCGACACTCGCACCGTTATCCCAATACTTAATCAAAATCACATCATCAACCCCACACCTCTTATCTACCACCATCCCCGCGCACCCCCGCAAAACCTGGCATCCATCCATCCCGTGGCCCTCATGTTCCGGATAAATATGCCTGACAAAATCAATCCCCCCCCCCACACACACACACACAGACCCCTGCCATTCGCCCGCACCCGCGGATACATTTCCACGGCCCCCCCGATGGGCTTCTAGGCGATGATGATCCTAGAAGCAGCCCCGATCTCATTCTCCAATACTTCCCTCGCTGCTTCGTGCGTCTGATCGATGTGCACGAAGAGTTTATCGAAGGTGGGGGGTCGAAGACAGGCATTTGAAGGATCGAGTGTCGAGAGTGGTGCTAGTATAAATCCCTACCCACCAAGGCTGCGGACTAGGACCTAGTGTGGGGTTGTACCGACCGATGTTGGTTTTTGGAGTGCCGGGATGGGGGTGGTGGTAGACGTGCAGTATTATAAGTATATGGTGCCAGGTTGGTGGTAGTGAGGGGTTGGCAGAAGCTTGGGGTTGCGCAAGCGTTATGTCTATTGTGTGGTTTGGGCTTTGATGTCATGACAGGGCAGATCTGCTATACGGAAATCGCGCCTTTAAACCGTTGGGGGATTTAATGGAAAAGGAAAGGAAAGGAAAACCCCCCGAGTTAAGTTGTCCAGCCCCGCAGAATTATTAGGCCAATTGCAATTGTGAAGCCATGATAAACTAGGGTGGTGAAACAACAACTGCCAAAAACAAGGGTAGCTGGCGGTGGGGTGGGGGCGGAGGCGGTGTGGCTCTTGTCCTTCGGCGGTAGTAGGGGTATGTAGCCGGCGGACACCGTACGCAACACTTCATATCGTACGCCACCCGCATCGTCCGCAGCGCATGGCAAAGACGGGGCGCGACGCAACCCTACCGCAAAAACTCAGTACTTGTAGATCCACCCTCACCCATTGGCCTCGGATCACCCCGATCAGAGACAAAAACGCCCAAGGAATAGACTACAGTAGTGTTTCCAAGACAAGGTATAGGCTGGGGAGGCTGAGCTTGTTGGATCTCATTAATTTGTATTTGTGATTTTGCTTGTCTACTCTGCTAAACCTATTGTGATTTAGACAGTGATTCATGTTAAGATCCCCGATAGTGGATCTGCTGAGTTTTTGTGGTATCTCAGAGTGCACGCGATGAAGTGGGGTATCCACCATTCCAATTCGAGTCGCTTATGAAAACCCAATAGTCGTGGGATTTCACGTCTTCCATAATTACTCCCGACTCCCAATAACTATCATACCTGCAATCATTACACAGCATCAAAGAAAAGCAAACCCTCAAACCCTGCAGCCAACTCATTCACCATCACCCATGCTAATCAAACTCGCGGTACTAAGAATCAAAATAGAGTTTTATTTCACAAAGAAATGATAAAAAGATCACTCAAACGTCAAATCCCTCTCTGCCTCAAAGCTCCATGTCTCGCCCCACTCACCGGTGCGTCGTCTTTTCTTAGCCTCCATCTCGCGTTCCTCTCCCTCCTCGTCAAAGTCGGAAGAGGTTCCATAGCAGTCTTCACAGTCATCACCCTCGCTGCAACCGTCATCAAATTCCGACCTATGCCGTCGCCCATGGACGCGTTGACCTTGATGTTCCCCCTCATCCTCGGAAATCGTAAAGTCCTCCCTGTGGAACGTCCACTCCGCACGTTTATCCAATCCAGCCGCTGAAAGAACATCCTCGCGGTCAAGATACACAGTTGTGAAGTCATCGTAGAGCAGCCAAAGGCCCTGCTCCGGCAGGACGTTTTCCCAAACGAACCAGTTCCCGAGCAAGTGCTTGAGACCACTAGCCCGATCGGATAGCCTCCCCAGCCAACGCGTAGAAGCCGGCGCTCCGGGGGGGATGTTCGTGAATCCAACAACCTTGTTATTCCCCCCGTTGAGAAGATCCCACACAAACAACTTGCCAGCCCGGCAGGCAGCGAAGAAGCGACCCCCGGGGGAGATAGAGATGTTGTGCCAGAAGCATAGCACCTGGTTTGGTGTGCGCACCCACCACCCCGCACGCTCGTTGCTGGTGTTCCAGAGTTTCTTGCCGGGCTCTGGTGCCGAAGACCAATAGAAGTCGTCGAGGACCGTGAATGGGTCGTCCAGGCCAGCGTCGTTATGGTTTTCTGTGGGAACTGGTGAGGGGGTTGGGGGTGACGACGGTGGGGAGCCGGTAGGAGTTAGGTCCCAGACCCAGTTGCAGTAGTCGTGCGAACCACTAATTAGTTTGGTTTCTGTTAGTACGAAGGCGTCTGTATGGATGCGGGTGCAGCGGTTGCCGGCACCCATGGATTCGTCGGGTCCTAGGTGGTTGTATAACCTACTCTATAACTCAACGGACCAGAATTAGTGCCACACTACCTCGATAGGATAAAAGGGAAGTAATACGATACCATCTTTTGATGCCGCATGAGGTTGTATTCCGCACTCATGTCGTGATGTCGGTAGTCCCAGTACAAGCTCGGAAAAGATAATGTCCGGAGCAGATCTCCAGTTTTTAAATCTACGATCCTAAATTCTCGGTCGACTAGCTCCTCGTTGGATTTTGTCGTTCGGATATTCCAGCGGATTAGGACTACAGCTTTGGTACTGTTCAACCTCAGGTTGCAAATTACGTAGTGCAAGTGTACTGTCGGAAGACATTCCCCCGCGCGATCATACGTAAATAATTGCTGCCAACGGTAGACAGTTTTTTGCTCTCCGGGCAGTGGGACAGACGACGCTCTCATTTTACCTCGCTTCTTCCCTGACATAGGTTCCGCGGTGGCTTGACCAGCCGAGTGACAGCCGGGGTATCCGGGTGATTCCACACAAAATATGCGAGGATCCTCCAGAGGATCCATGAGAGCTTCTATGCCATCACTACCCTCCCCACCGCCATGAACGAAGAGGTTGAACACTAGTGTTTCTGCCCAGCTAGCTGTCAGTGTCAGGCAGTCGAAACCACTATCACTAGCACCCAACACCTACAGATCCCCTCTCCAGGACGCATCCTACTAATTCCCCTTTTCCCTTTTCCCCTCCCCAAATCCCCTAAAGAATGAGACATCGCAGAGAATATCCCCATCCAGATTAATCTCTGAGTTACTTGTAGGCGTTTTTAACTTTACCCCTCGGGATATATCTGCTTTTCTATCTACGCTGTGCCCCACGCTAGAACAGTAACCCAAATACCTACAAAATACTAGTAAGCCTAAGATATCAACTGAGCAAGAGTCATAAGAGAATAAAAAGTGACCTCCGGTCATAGGTTGGTTTTCAGTGTCCTGATTAGCCAGTGGGCTATTTCTAGGATTTCTAAGGCTTTTTAAGAAGCAATGGATCTTGTTGCCGAAACCGCTTCTTACGTGCCTTTGGACGCATCCTACTCAGGTGTTCGGGTTTTCAATCCCACAACCGGTACAAAAACCCCAACTATCACGAGTCGTGCTTCATGTTGAGAACAAGGACGATAGATTTAAAATCTGGGGGAAACCTCCGGGGTGCTGGGCCCTACATCCAGAAGCATGTTCTCGAGCCCTAACACGACCAGAAAGTAAACTCAACTTGAACCCCACAATAGAACGCCGGGTATGAAACTATGAGGAGAGCTTCAGGCAGCACAGCGGTGGGAGTTTTTGCATTGTAGCTAGCTGAAGAGAGGAAGACGCCTCATAGGACTTATGCTACTAAAGGAGGGTTGTGGTAGTTTGCTTCAAGTAGAACACTAGGCAGTGAGCCTATGTAGAGTAGTTACCCCCCTTCGAGTGGCTGAAAAGCCTCATCACGAATCCGCACTCGATTTTCCAAGAAATTCCTCGGGGAGACACAATTCCCAAACTCTGCCAGCGAATCACTCCCCCTCGAAGGCCTCTGCAGGTAGTGTGATACGCGATAGCTCGTAGCTGAAGCAAGAAGGGCAGGTAAACAGAGCGCAATAACTATTGTTCGGTAATGACTTATCCGGAAGGCAAGATTGTAAGGAAATAGATCAGCTGTTTATGGGCATCTGAGCTAGCCTCTCCGCCCCCAATATAGATTCCTCGTACACCTCTATCAGCGAGAGACCAGATCAGGTTACACTAAGTATTGAACGAGACAAATAGGAGAAACCTGAAGGACAGGGGTTGCGACCCCACCAACTAAAGTTAGTCTTCACTGTTAGCCCGGTTGAAAACAAAGAAAAGATATCAGCGAAGCATCTGACTCTATGAAGAAACGCTCGTGCCAATCGCTACAGCATTTAAAATATTACACCCTACCTGGCGTCTTCGTAGTCACAATCGCTGGCAGAAGACACTGCCTCACTACCAGTGCACATGCAGGGAGTGGACTGGGCTATGGAGCACTGTAGTTGGGAGTTTAACCTACTATATCAGTACAAAGTGCCATGGAATGAAAACTAGTAATTCATATGATCTTGGAGGCTATATATCTCAATGACTTCCCGCCTCTCTTCGCCCTAGATCTCTCTTAAACTCCACGACTTTTTTTTGATTCTGATACGACTATACAATGAGGATATCATGACATTGACCAGTACGGAAAGGATCATACCCACTACATAAGCCATCTCTATACCCATGTTGAAGGAATCCGAGAGAAGGATGTTCTTCAGTGGCTATTAAGTGGTACTTACTGCGGTCTAGCTGGTAATCTCAGTGAGGTTGGGGATGAATAGCCAGGGAACAAAAATTCAAGTCTCCTTGATAAATGCGGTGTTAAGACTAGATAATATTAAGTACTCACCAGAGTGATTTGGTACTGTGTAGGATGGCCGATACCAGTTTAAATTTTAACCTTTCCATCGATAGACCACAGGAAAAGGCGAAACATGGCCCACCTGAGTAATATTTTACAGCCTCAGTCTCAAATACCAAGATACTCCTTTTATTCCTACGATGCACGTTCAGTATTGAGGATTGCTTTGAAGATTTAGAGTACCTGGCGCGGCCTACCGGGAAAGAAAAAGAGTAACAACCAAATAAGTTCTTAATCATGTAAAAGCATGCTAGCAAACAAGAGGTTGCTAAACGTAAGTTTGCTGAGCCCCTAGCGGGAAGAGAGGCAAAGGGGCAACCAACATTGTGAGATGTTGGAAGTGAGGACCTTAAGAGGAGGGGAAAGCGGATAGGCCCTGAGGCATCCCGAACAACATAAACTTGAATAGGAGGTATCATAGTTGTCTCAGGACGTCTAGATTTCCTCTCTGTACGGCGGGTTAAACGTACTCGAGGTGCAAATGGGCGTTTGCGTTGCAACCGAGCCCTAGCCCAACACCCCAAAGCCACAAAGGCCGGGTAACTATGCCCACAAAAGTGTACCTGGAGCAAGCATGCAATGTAGGAAGTTTATGAGGCCAAAAAAATGTTGTATAAAATTAATAGTCTAAATATCAATTATTTAAGAGAGAAAGTTTATCTAACTGGCTAAAAGATTAGGGTTATTGATAGTTAGTATAACACTAATAAAAATAATATAAGTTAACCAATCTAACTTAGAAAAAAAGGGACTTTTTTCCCAATTAGATAAATTAACGCATCTTATATTTGTTTTTATTGTATTATATGGAAATAGTTATAAATACTATTATTAATCAAAAATAATAATAACAAAAGGGTAGTATAATACAGTCTCATTCAGTAGTCAAGTGAGAGTAAATGTTAGAGGATAGCTAATACAGCAGGATTCCAAGCTAACTAGGCCGAAGATATTCAAGACAACGGATTAATAGTCAGAAAGGCTCATAGGTAATTGTTTGGTAAAGGTATCATAGTAGAGAAATAAAAGGTGGTCAAATATCCAAAAGTTAAAATATAACACACTAACTTGTTAACTTATTATATTGTTAAGGTCTCTTCTCTGTTGCTTGATTATTCTTCAACGACCAGGTGAGAGACCTACTATTTATACTAATGTTCATGCTACTTCATCTTCTGTACAGATCCCTGGCATGAATGGACTGAACACCAAGAGGTCCCCGGTGGCCAAATGTCCTCTGCCAAGGACACTTAATTATCCTTATAAATATTGAATATAGTTAGTACAAAAGTAATCAAAAAGGGAAAGATTGAGTCAAAAAGAGAAGATTGCGACTGGCCACTGCATGCTCGCAAGTATCAATACTGTTGAATATTGGGAAACTATTTCAACAAACTGTGAAAACCACCTCTACCTGTGAGTAAATTATTCCCAATATTAGATATCATAAATGATGACTTACTAGAAGCTACAGCATCATGGAAGCCCCAAAGAGTGAATAGGAATTTTATAAGCAGCGATGTGCTATCCAAACCCTCTGACTTTCTGCCAACTGGAACTATCGACAGATTGCCCCAGAACAGAAACTGAGCATCTGTACTGGTTTCAACATCTGTCATGGTAATGGTTCTTCCACTCCCAAAAAGCCCAAGGGAAGTCTATTTTCCCTCGATACCTCCACGCGTGACCGACTAGTAGCTATAGCTCCTATGAGCGTGATGCACCGAAGAATGCCACTCTGTGAAGTGGTAGCAGCTTGTGGTGTGCAAGCATGTGACTGAACACTCCCGAAAGCCTTCCGAATGGAAGGCTATTCCTGCACAGTTGCACAGAAAAAACCCTTTCTCGACAAGAGAAAACGGGGGCTACGGTTAGCATTTGCTGTAGCCCATCAGCACTGAACATGGGATAACTAGCGCCAAGTCATCTGCACCGACGAATGCAATATATGACTTTCTGCTCATACAAGTCGGGCCTAGGTGACCTGACGCTCACGGGAGAAGTATCATGATGATAGCCTCCTCCCCAAGTTTGTCAAATAGGATACTATCATAATATGGAGTGGCATTCTGAGAGGAAAGAAATGCGACCCCATACTTTGGGATAAGAACAATTGGGGAACTATAACTACCAAAAGATATGTTGAAATGTCCTTATTCCAGTCATCCAGCCGTTTTGACAGCAGGAGAGTGAGCATACTGCTTATCCTCTTTGGATGATGGAGGATGGTGCCTCAGCCCACTAGGCACATCATACTTGCCAGATAAGAGAGCACGATGGTATGCCAAAGCTTACCTAGCCGATAGCCTCAACAGATCTCAACCTGATCGAGAATATCTAGTTTCTCCTCAAGAATAGGTTCAACAAGAGGCATCCATGGCCTCTGAGGTTAGGATGTATGGCAGAGGCAATACGGGAGAAGTATGGAATTCCTGAATTACAACTATTGCATTTTGTGGATTCTATGCCGGAGAGAATACAGGTGATTATCACGGCCTCAGGAGGACATACTCACTGGTGAACTTTAGATTATTATTATTCTGTATCTATTATTATTATTATTATTTTTAATCTTTGACAATATACTATATATTTACTTAAATGTCTTTAAATCTCTAATTTCTGCGAAAATACCCCCCTTTCTCCTTTTTTTCCCTTAATTATCCTCTTTTCGCTTATTTTTATGCTAACTACATTGGCTGTTTACAGGGGTGATTTAATGTCATTAGCAATTGACTTTTGGCGGCAGAGAACCCCCTGGTGTTCGGTCCATTGATGCTAGAGACTTGTAGTTAAGAAGTATCTGCTTAATAATTCAGTTCGTTAGAACACAGGGCGAACTCTGTTTGACCCTGAAATCTTGCCCAGCTCAATTTAGACAATCTGCCGAACTGCGATTTCATCTGAGGGTGTCTCTACCCCACTAGTAGACAGTCTTTGATCCCTTCGTCATGATAGACTTGATATGAATATAAGGTACAATTGCCTACATAGCAATCGTAATATGAAATTTGAAGTGATCAGTTCTAATATCCAGCTATTAAACTATTATGCACCTAATGCCTATTCAACTAGAAAATGAGAGGAGTAGTATTCTCTCAACATCGTTCCAATCAGTTAAACATATCTTGAAACATTCTCTCATCCAGTGTTCTGAGTTGTCCTCTAGATGCCTCTGGGAAGCTCATAACTTTGGGAGCTTGAGTTCAGATATACGGTCATCTTATGAAGGCGTATACCTCGCTTTTAATATTAGGTAAGCTATTCCCTCTCGGGTAATAGTTTTCACTTAGCAGATCCAGTCTTTTAAGCACCTTAGAGGGAGATGTTTTAGGCAATCCCCACCCCGCCACTGCCTGATGCTCACCAACCCCTGGACAGCGCTCTCTTGGTAACGACCAAATGTCAACAGGGACCCGTCAGGGGGGTAGGTGGGCCTGGGACCTGAGTGAGTACAAGGACAAGAAATACAAAAGATTACGCCCTGTCATGAGCTATTGAGTGAGGCAAATGGCCAGGGCCCAAATCTTTCTGGGCTGGGAGACCTGCGAATAAACTCTAGCCAATTCTCATCTGATTCTGCTAAAATACTCCTGGTATGAGGCAACTCAGATAGATTTCTTGAATGATCTGCTTGCAAATTTTCATTCAGAAATCCATCACTGATACACCCTAAATTGTATTACTCTTCTGACAGTTTTGCAATAGTAGATATTCTTTCTCTCAATCTATATAACATCCCAGCTCATACCTTATGTTCTTATATATTGTGTAATAAGGACATTCATTTACCACTTTTTAGTATTATCCAACATAAGTGGGCAACCATTTTGGTAACAATTTGAGATAGTTTCTGTTTCTCTTGCCTATTAATACATCTTACTCGTTAGTGTCATTGTCAAATATGCAGCTCATCTTACTTTTCCTTTATCCTCTCATATGTTCATCTATCAATATTTCAAAAATTTCCAACCTTAGTCCAACTTGATCCAGCCTTCCATAAGGTTATTCCCTTAATAGGTGCATCTCCAGTCATCTTACAGTATATGACACCCTGTAGCTGTTGTTTGTATATACACTTCTGCTTTTTATTTTCATAGTCACCTTGTTTATCCTAGGTTTCTTTGTAATTCACAGAATTACCTGTACTATAGGGGGAAAATGGTTGAGGTACAACCTTGTACCACAATGCCTGAGATACCCCTGCATTCAACTTGAAGTAGGTAATTTCTCAAAATGTCTCCGTTCTATTTGCCAAGACTAATTCAAATTCATATTATTAAGTATCATACTTTTACAAAAAATAAATAAATCTGTTATTTAGAAACTACTAGTTGTAGTTTTCCTTTTTTAATATTACTTTCTGAAACTAGGACTATTTCACGCTTTATTTATTCATTTTAGGCCTTTTTTTAGTTCACAAATTTCTTACATTGCATGCTTTCTCACAGTGTTCACTTCTGTTAGCATAGTTACCCGGCCTTTGTGCTTTGAGGTGTTGGGCTGGGAGCTCGGTTGCAAGGCAAACGCCCATTTGCACCTCGAGTACGTTTAACCCGCCGTATCTCTGAGTAACGCGTCATTTTATTTTCCCGGCATTTTCTTCCATCCCCACCAGAATAGGAAACTCAGACGTCCTGAGACCCCTCTCTCTTGCTGTGTTCAAGCTAATGCGGTATAAGGTGGCTTACACCCCCAGATCCTCCTGGACGGGGTGCAAATGGGGAAAAGTGGCGATAGTTCGTGTGGTGTTTAGGACGTCCCAGATAGGGTGTAGAGGGAACGGAGGATGAGGTTAGTTGTGATACTAAATATTAGCTATTGTTTTTTACCACATCCCTCCTTTTAATCTGCCTCTACTATTTCAATCGTGTGCGCGACAAAAGTGTCTGTTACCCTGCCTTACGTGTCCTTGGAAACTCGTCCCAGCCGCGTCAATGTTGACCACGTAAATTGGCAACCACTCGCGTTTTTCCAGCGAAGACGGGGGGCGGCGCTAACCCAAATGGTCCCAGTCTCCGCCAAGGCAGGCAACGAGCCTCGATTCGTCGTCCCAACAACAACCAACTGACAAAGAACCCCATCCTTTCCATCCTCCCTTTTTTTTCCTGCCACCCGTATTCCGTAACCAACACCCTCACACAACAACACAATAGATTTCACCATCTGCTTATTCTTGATGCACCTATTTTTCCTACGGTACTAGACAATACAACAGGGAAAGAAAGAAAACAAGGCCGGCGATGTCGAGCCGTCTCACGATCGACCGCTCGGCGGTTAAAGATAGGAGAGGGTTCGGGCTCTTTAGCGATGACGAGGACGATTCAGATATTGAGAGAACGCCTGTCTCATTCAGTGGGAATAAGAGCGGTTTCCAAGTGTTAGACGCAGCGGGAAGCTCAGGGGATGCTGGCAGTATGTTTTGCAAATTTTTCTTTATTTCTAGAACCTACTGCAGGATGAGGAGGACGATTATCTTAACAGTTTGTTCGTTTTTACTGACAGTGGTGATTTAGATTCCAGTCCCGCAGCCTCCACTTCCAGCATGATTTCCCCCCTAGCTAGCTCGACCCCCACTAGGGGGTCGCGCAATTCTGCGTTGATTACACCTCAGCGACCGAGGTCAGCGCACAGATCTACTCCTTATTCAACTACTACTTCGCGGGCCCTGATGCGCGCGAAGATATCGAAGGATGCCACGATCGATAGGGAAAGCGAACTCATCAGCACGGAGACTACATACGAGACCACTGCTACCACCTCCGTAAAGAGGTCCAAATATACTATGAGCGGTGCTAGAGGAAGCCCGCGAGAAGATGCAGAGCCCGAGTCGGACGGACAAGAGGAACAGGAAGAAGCAGAAAATGATAAAGGGGAGCAAGAATTTTCGATTACTCCGAGCAGAAATATCTTTTCTCGAACTACTACACCAAGCAAAACCCCGACAAAATCGCCCAAGAAGGAATCTCAGGTTCCTGAGACAGGCAAGAAGACATGGGGACAATGGCTCGGTGCCATTCTCCCAGCTAGTGTTAAGAAGCCAGTCAAGGCGATTTTGGGTGATGCGGCAGAGTTCAGGTCTACCGAACAGGAGGTACAGACTCCTAAGAAGGAGGCTCCTGCCCAAGATTACGACTTTGAGGATAATGACGGGTTGTCACTTCCAGGAAGTTTTGGAAAGGCTCCTCCATCGCCCATACGCTCCCCGTCTCAACCACCGTCCAAGCGGGAACAGAGGAAGGTGGAGATTATTTACGAAACCCCAAGCCGCGAAGGATTGTTTGCGTATCAAAAACCCAAGGCGGTGTCTGCCCCTCGTACTCTACCTCCTCCCTCGAGAAGGATTATTCCAACTTTGGCACCCTCCAGCAAGACACCTGGAAAGTCAGCCTCACCCTCTGTCACTCCAAGCAGCAGCTTCCATAGGCCCAGTAACTTTATCGAACGCATGAAGTCTGCAAAGAGGACTAATCGCTATGATCCTTACTCGAGACCAAAAGGAACAAGTTCTCGCGAGAAGAAGAGAAGCCCCGAACTCAGTGAGCCCAAGGAACTCACTACAGAGGAGAAATTAGAACTTTTGAAGAGGAGAGAAAAGGAGAGAAAGGTTCAGGAAGCCGAAGACCGATACCTCAAACGGGAGATTAGGAAAAACCTCGGACAGCAGGACCCAGAACAAGATGGCGACGGTGATTCAGAAATGTCCGACACCGATACTTCATCCAAACAACCCAGCGTGGAGGAAGTGGTAGACGAAGGTGAGCCTTCGGACATGGCCCCATCAGCTCCGCCAGCACCCAAGTCTCCCGTCAAACAAGCTGCTCCCACCCCCTCTACCCCACCAACCGGCCCAGCACCAACCTTCCTCTTCGGCGACTCTTCCTCGTCATCCACTACTACCACGACAACCCCCACTGCCCTAGAACCGGCAGCCGCCCCGACAACATGGTCTTTCTCTTCCGACTCGGACAAGGAAAACATCTCTTCCGGCCCCCCGCCCCCACCAACAATGTCCCATGCCCAGCTCCCCGCCCCTTTAACCACCTCTAGCCACCCCCCCGCCATCGCTGGTGGACTCCTAGGCACATCCCCCCAGCCAGCCGGCGGCTTCGGCCTCGGCCTCGGCTTGCCTAAGGAATCTACCCCACTAAACCGTCAACGCAGCGCCGCTGAGAAATTCAAACCACACGTTAGCAGCGGTCTCCGCGAGAGCAGCACTGTGGACGAAGAGAAGGAAAACGAAAATGACATTGAGAACAAGAAGCCTTCCTTGGGGTACGACAAGGAGAATGCATCCTCAGCTTCTAGCGGTAAGCTCGGCGGACCGAGCAGCGGTGGCGTAGGTGGAGGGCTGGCCATGCAGAGTGTTTTCAAATCATCCGGTGCACTAAAAGAGAACTCTGGTGTGTTGAACCTTGGAAAGAGTGATGTAAAGGTTGACCTTAGGGCCAAGATTGAGGATGTTTGTCCCCCCTTCTTATTTTACTTATTTATTTATTAGTGCAGAGGGTTAATTTAGCATGACAGATCCCGCACAAGCAACTAGAATGCGCAGTCGCCTGGCCATCGCTCAACCAGCCCTTCGGCGGCAAAGACGTTCGCGCCATGGTTGAGAGCATGTTTGATACCACCGCTATGAGCGAATTCCCACAGGGGTTTGACGGGGAGATGTTTGGGCTTGCGGTGCATGTCGGTATCTGATTTGATTCGACCGGAGAGTTGGTAATGACGGAAAAACACGGGTTTTCTTTAAACATTTTGTTATTGCGCTGTTATTTTTTTCTTTTCTATCGGGCGTTCTCTCTTTCCCTCCTGTCTGCTTTTGATGTAGTAGCGTACTCTATTTTCTCTTTTACTTTTATTTCCCCCTTACCCTTACTATTCTTGTCGTTCATGACCGAGAAACGGAGTGGAATGGATAAATTGACGCACGAGGAACCGGAATATCTCTTGGCCCATGTTTTTTCAATTCCATTTTTCCCCCTTCCCCTTCACATTTTCATTGGTCACAACTGTCTTGTGCTTTCTAACCTATTCATGAGTGATGACGATGGCAATTTAACCAGGTACCGGTACCGGTACGCAATATACCCAGCACAATTACAGCACAAGTCGTGAAATCTTAGATGAGATAACCTTTTGAGACTCGAGGAAATAGATTAAGTACAATACCAGTAACCCCTTCCTCTATGAAAGAGTGATGAATTAGCGAGGTCATCATAACTTATACACCATTCGACGATACTTCCAGCACCTGTAGCATACCGCACCCGAACACGGCGCCCATACCTGCGTAGCCAGAGCACTTGCCGGTATCATACCGTACCGTATTTACAAACCATCATACCAACCCATCACAGTAGGAGCGTGATGATAGCAGCGGTCGATGCGAGCGAGCGAGCTATAGAACTCTTCTCCGTGATGTTCTGTTCTGAACATCGTCATAAAGAACCATGGTATGACGATATCAGCAGGTAGAACAAATCAGTGTGAAGATCTAGATATCACATACGTGTGTTATACTATACCCTTAATGTGAACCAAATAGCGGTAACCCACCGTATTCTCTAGAGTACTATACAAACACCCCAGACCAAAGAACAAAACACAAACGACACAGCACCTAACAGAAAGTCTAACTTTATGAATATACTATTCATACACGACTCATCTTCCCATGCCATGCCAGAACGAAATATAACGTACAGCGAAGCAAGCACAATCTTAGAAGTAAAGGAAAAGTACAAAGGGAGGGAGTGATAGGAGTGAAGAGTGAAGAGTGAAATAAACCATTACGCTGACAAGTACTAGTGGTGTAAGTTAACTCATACCCGTGATGATAGAAACTGTGAAGTAAAGCGAAAAAAATGAATAGGGGGACAGAAGAGAAGATAATAAAGGGTAAGTGATAAAGTGCATTGAGAATAGCAACGAAAAGGGCTTTAGAATACGGAGAATAAAAGTGAAAAAGAGTAAAGAGTAAAGAGTAAAAAAGAAAAAAGCCACCAACTCCATCCCGTGCCCAACCATACCGTTCCCTTTCATCTTCTCATGCAGCTCTCACGACCGCACCCACCAACGCCGCCGAGAATAAATCTACCCGAAAACCTTCAAAACCCCCCAAACGCCCATTGCACTCAGAACCGGTATGACCACATTATCGTCCAAGCCAAAGACATCCATCGCCTCAGAGACACTTGCAATCACACCCGTGACAACGCTCATGAGGGCAAGCCCCCACCCTCCGTCAACCTGTATGTCTCCCAGTCCCAGCGCCTGCAGGCCCAATCTCCCAGCCCACATTTTCCCATCGAGCGGATCATCCCAGAAGGGGCGTGTTCCGGGCACTATGACGCCCCAGAAGGCGGCAGCAGTGACGGCGCCAACTACGAAGCTCGCTAGACTTCCCGCCAAACTCTTGCCCCGACGGATCCGTGGTGTGTAGCGTCCCCATGCGCGGCCGAAAGTACTGGCTGCTGTGTCGCACCACGATAGTAGGAGGATGCTGAGCGTGGCGACATCCTTTGGAAATACGCTTAGTACAGTTATTGTACCGACAAGATACCAGACAACCCCGTTCCACCCTGCGACCTCACTCTCGCGCATAAGGGCGCCAAGTAGGCGAATGTAGAGTTGATTAAAAGACGGCGAGTAAAAGCGTAGCATGTCCGCACTCGCGATAGGGATCAGGGCCGCAGTTAAGGGTGGGGTGATATGTGTTGGTTGGCGTCCGGTTCGGTAAAGGTATAAGACTACGAAGCCAATGGAAACATGTAGGAGTTTACGGGGAACTTCATGTTTGTGAATCTACGCATTTCTCCATATTAGCATGTGATATCTTAATGTTTTCCCCGTAGGAGAGGAGAAGTAACGGTGGGGACGGAGAAGACTCACGAGTGAGGAGAAAGTTCTGTGTATCGGAATAAGCCCCAACGGCGAGGGCGACCGCGATAGGTTGCGCCATATAGACGACGGAGGTGGGGGAGCTAAGTGGTTCCCGCTAAGAACCCGGGAAAGAGTTGGAGGCGGGGGCTTGCGACTTCTTGGAGAGCGTTCCCGGTCCGCTCTTTTTTCCTCCTCCTGCTCCTCCTCCTCCTCCTCCTCCTTCTCCTCCACCAGCTCCCGTCCAGGAGATTGTGAGTCTGTGCTTGTATCGCTAGTGTAAGCATCATCATCATCCCCGTTCCCGTCCATGGGGACGATATCGCGGAGCGAGGTGGAAGAAGAACTTGGTGAAGGTGAAGGTGTCGGTTGCGGCGTCATTATGAATTATGATGATGGAGATGGTGGTGATGATAGAGTGTTAGAGTTTGATAAAAAAAATTAAAAAAAAAGAGTGAAAGGAGTGAGTGAGTTGAGTAAGAAAGAACTAAACCCAGCCTCATTCGTCACGACAGGATCACAACTGCGCGTCAAAACGGGTTTTCTCAGCACTTTTTTGCCAGGTTTTTACGGGTGGCCTAGCTCCGGTTGGTTCGATTAACTTCACGATGCAGGGTTTCTGAAATTTGGCTTGTGATCGTGGGAACGATTGTGAGTCAGGGTTTGGGGTTCGGGCAGCGCACCCAACTCGTATCGTAAAGTGGAGGTCCCCTATTAATCAGCAATTACCTCAGCTCTCCTCAGAATTCGTTCTTCATGACCCATTCATACAGACCCCGTTCATTACTTCGCAATAATACAGTGCCGGCATTTCCACCCCTCGTTTCTTCCTGCGATAGTAGTGGTGAATGCCGTGCTAGTACCCTTGGTCCGTAATAAAGTTCATCTGGGACTCTCCCTATCTAGGATCACCCAGAAACATCGTTACCTACTGTAATGTGATACGATATATCTGTCCTCTCCCGCAAACCCTAACCCTCCCTGCTTCCTTCCCCAGGCCCAACACAACAAATCAGGAACCCTAAATGAAAAAAATGAAAAGTGAAAAAACAGACAATTAAAGTTAATCTAAGGAGCACAACCTGCATTTCCCTCGTTCCGTTCTCATCAGTCATCACGGAATATCACTCGAGACGGGAACGTTTGGGAACTTTTGTGTGAATGAGTTTATCGTAACTCTAACAAAGCCTTTTCCTATGATACTGTACTTTATGCCCAAACAGAGAGCACGATGGCAGTGACGAAAAAATCATTGGACTAAGAATGAGCAACGAACATGAGCACGAAACATAACTAGAAAATAGGGATGGTATCATAATATAAGATAGACCTGAACGCCCGCCTGAACCCTCTCGGAAACCCCTACATCCGAGATAATGTAAAAAAAAGATGTATGATATAGAAATGGAGAAATACAGAAAGGTGAGAAAAAAATACAATCAGGTTTCGTTTTCTTTCCTCCACAACCGCGTTAGCGGATGGGAAGGTGCAACGGTAGGGTCGTTGCGACAATACAAATACCCGTACCATACGCATGTTCAGCACATCTACCCAGAAAGCGTCCGGAGGACGTTCGCTGATTGGGTGGCTGACTGCTTGGATCATTTGGAAATGTAAGATGTGAGTGACAAAGGCGATAGGTCATGAAAGGTGCTTGAGGTCACTGGGACTGGGGTCGCGTTCATGTGCGCTGTTGGGAAGGGCCTGCCGGTGCTTCCACCGTTGATAGGACACCACCAGAGTACTAGTACATCCGCCTCAGAAAGGACCTTACAGAAAGGCGTGGTTGTTGATGTTTTGTGTAGGAATGATGAGGTATCTGACGATGGTTTCATCCAAGCGGGAGAAGAGCGTGTTGATACCAGTCGATGCGCGTGGTTATTCCGATAGCGGTGGTATCGATTTTTTGATTGTCATTCAAACTCGTGGGGTGCTTCGAGTGACTTCTGCTGATATCGACTCTCTCAGGAACATAAAAAAAGCACCTGTCATATAACCATTAGCCCCCCCACTTATCACACAGGCAAAAAAAAAAAAGCTCCTACCTCAACCCTCTTCCATCAAAGCGCCCACTACTCCGGCGCCGGCAGCCCCTCATCCCACGCCCACACGGCCTTCTCAGTCCTAGGCAAAAACCTCCCCCCCATCCCCTCCATAGCCACTGCAACCTCTCCCCACCGGCCCCTCTCCCCATTCTGACAAAACGCCCGAGACAAACCAAACTTCTTCAACCCACCCCGCTTCCTCGCTAAGAACCCGATCGCGCCCTCGGCAGTCACCTTCGGGCACACCGGCCAAAGGCTCGTCTGCCAGAACCTGCGGTTCGTGAGTAAGGGTGGATACTCGATCCATGTAACGAGTTGTCCAGGGGCCGGATTAGGCACGGCTGCGGGTTCCAGTGTTACGAGTCTATCCCAGGCACGGAGGATTAGGGTTTGTAAGTTCTCACTTGGAGCGAAGGCTTTCAGAAGAAGGGCATCGGTGAGGTCTTTGGTTGAGAGGCAGATGTCAATGTGGGCTATCGAGTGCCGCATGCAGCGAATTATGCTTAGTAGCCTATCGCTGAGTAAGAAGACCGAGACGTCCCCGGTTAATATCAAGGTTTTCAACTTGGTGAGTGATTCAAGCGGCGAGTGATGCAGGACTGTGCTTCGAGAGTAATGCACCGAACCTGGACGAGGATTCGTAAAGTCCGAGTCTTGAAGCTTCAAGTACGTCAACGACGAACCTAGGGATGCCAAGGGCGCCAAGAACAGCTTTGTTGCAGAGGAATTCACTTGTTTAGCTTCATAACTTAGGGATAGCGAATCTATCCTCGCAGATTTTTCCTTTTTCGATTGCTGCCCTCCGCGCGATAGGCTGTGCTCTAGCTGGCTATTCACGTTCTTGATCTGAACAATCGCCGCCGCAAGGTCGAACATTCCAGCGAATTTAGTGAATTCAAGATCACGCATGTTGTGTAGAAACCCAGGAGCAAAAGACCATCCGGTAAAGTTCGGGGAAGTGGAGGTATTATCCACGAAGAGGTTTATCAGTTTCAGGCACTGTGGGGAGAACCCTGCGTATCCCATTTCTGTGAACATTCGCCAAAGTTTGAAGTTATCGCAGCGCATCCGGGCTAGTCTTAGGGCTTTAACACTGCGACTTTGGCGAAGGGCTAGTGGACCATTTCCCAAGTCTTTGCCCGAGAACCGAGAGTAGCGGATGTCAAAATCTAGGTCTAGGGATGTGATAGAGTTGGGGTTTAGGGCGTCAAAGAAGCTGTCTAGCGTGGACACAGTTCTATTATATGCTGAGCGGTTAGTCTCCCAGTCTTCCTCGTGGCCGTAGTACGGATCGTAGTGGGTTTTAAATCGCCAGTCCAGGATTGTCAGTGAGAAGCTATCGGATTTGTTGGAGTGTCGGCGGCGCTGAGCAAGACTTGCAGTGCTGGGGTATATTAACGTAGGCCGTATTGAAGCTATAGCCCTGCCCAACTCAGCGCAGACCATCCACCCGGAGGAGATGACCAGACGGGAGATGTTCTGCAGGGAATATATCATAGATATAGGATGTGACATTCGAATCGGCTCGTGGACTCTCAATTGGCCCAACTCGGGGATAGTGAAGCCCTTGAGATGCTGAATATGCGGATATAAGACTGCCCCCAAATATCAGTACTAACCTACCAACCAAGGGAAAAAATATCAACACCCACAATCCATAATCATCAAGGCCGTATCCCCCACGAAAACCTTCACCTCTCTTCCGTAGACAGGACTAGTCCAGCCATACTCCGCCCCTCCTACAATCATCTTGTCCCCCCTCTTATCCCTCCTGGAAGCGCCACTGACCTCCAACCCACCAAGCAGCCCATCAAAAAAGTACTGCGCAGCCTTCTCATCCAGCGTAGAACTCTTGTTTCCAGTCGCCCTTTGTGACTTCATAATCTCCGTCAGCACCATCACCAGCGTGCGCGCATCTAGGTTTGCGACGTAATTGATGTAGGGAAACAGGGTGGCATTTCTGGCCTCAGGACTTTTCCCAGAGATGGTGAAGCAAGAGAGTAATAAGGTTCTCCATAATTGCAGCATTCGCCGGTCAGCACGTGTGTTGTAGAAGTCTATTGATCGAGAAGTGGGGAAGTATTGCGAGCTGGGGCCGCGGGCTGGTCGAGGTTGTTATGTTAATAATTTATTACCGCGGTAGCTAGTGGCTAAACAAAGAAGCGAAAGCGAAAGAAACCAGGGAGAAACTAACCATTTGCGGTAGTAGGCATTAGCACCCCAAACCCATGAGTTCTGTAGAGCATTGGAATAGCCGTAAAAGCCCAAGCTCTACAAGTAACCGCACAACTCCACAGATCCTTCACGCTCCCGAACCCATCATCCGCAACTTCGGGTGCAACAAATCCAAATATCACTTCCAGCAACTCGACCGGCAGCCTCACCGCTGCCCCCACCTTCTCCTCTTCGCCATCTTTATCGCTGACAAAGCTAGAACTACAACTTGAAGACGAGTCGTAATAGAAGGTGGCACCGCTGTTGTACATCATCTCCTCCAGCAAGTCCCCGTCGGGCTCTGGCGTGCCTTCATAGTAGAATGAAAACATGGATTCCGCTAGCGAGGACATGGAGATCTCGTTTTGCGAGCTCAGCGGCGCTCTATTGAAACAGGGTTGCGGCCGGGGGAGAAATGTCCTGGGGGCGGCGGCGGAGGGCATGTAGCCAGTACATGGGATGGGGTACTTGAGAGGGAAAAGGGAAAAGAGAAAGTGGGAAAATGGAAAAATGGAACGGAAACAGAAAAGGAAATTAGTTCGGGGAGATTAATTTTAGGCACGGTATGGCAGGGATTAATAATAATAAATAGATAAACAATTGACTAAAAGGAGAGTGAGAAGGAAAGGAGAGAATAAAAAAAGAAAAAAGAGGAAAAGGGTAAGAGGGGCTGTCCCTTGGACTGGTACCGGTAGGCGCTTAGAAGGAAGGAAGGGGACGGAAGGAAGGGAGGGGAGAAGTTGTTGGGTTTCTTATAATTTTCTGTCTTGCGCTCTTAATCAGGAGGTTGCACGATTCTGGGTACTCTCATATGCAACGGGAACTTCCTCCTTTCTCCTTTGCTTTTATCTGGGACCGTTGGGAAGGAAGGAAGGAGTGTTAATCTATAGGAGACTTTCGGTGGATGGATGGATGGGTAATAATATGATGGTGATGATAGTGGAGGCACCGTAGGCTGAGGTAGGTAAAGGCGAGCAGAGGAGGGATGTCAGACGAGTTACAACACATACCATACTCATCTTCGCGGTCTCTCTTTATACAGACAGATCATACGGTATCATACTTGCACATGCAGATAACTATCATGGCGTAGTTCTTTTGCGGATGTGAAATAGCGGATGGTTGTCTGTGGTTTAGAAAAAGGTAAGCTTGCCTGCCCGCCTTGTCTTCCCCCCGCCCACAGTAACCTTGCCTTTGATGATTGACACTCGAAGTTCAGTGTCCATGTCTATCCCCCCCCCCCCCTCCTCTTCACTCCCCTCCTCTTGCACGAGATCGATCAAGCAGGCGCAGGCAAGACAGAAAGCAAGAGAAAAGAGGGGATATAGGCAGGGTGATAAAGCCATACCCTACCATTGTTCGTGCGCACTGCACGAACCCAATCATATGACATCAATTCATTTCACTCTCTTCCTCGCTTAGTCCGATTCAAAATCCTAAGCTTTTCCCTCACTCGACAGAACAGAACACACGTTGACCTGTGCCAGTGGCCACGGCCGGCACCCAGGTCTGATACATGAAACGAACCCAGGGTCGTGCTGGCCATCTCGAAAAAAGTGGAAAAAAAGGAAAAAAAGGAGGGGAGGGAAAAAAACCAATCTCTCTTATGCAACTGAAAATGCGGGCTTCCTTACATCCCTTTGATTTTGTGGCTTCTTTCTTTCTCACATTTCGAGTATTGTGCTGTGCCATATGAATGTAATGCCTAACTCAGGCCTGCTCTAAGGGGAGGCGATTGCTCGTATCGTAAGTGCTGCACGAAGACGCTATGATCATGGGGGTAGAGAGCCTGGGTAGATGCTGAAGAGGTAGGATATAAGTTTCGATGCGAGAAAATGATCGGGGGGACCCTGTGGGGCAGGGTGGATATCGGTAGGCATCACAGCACTATTATATAGCACACTAATGCCTTTATTACCATTTTGCCACAGCGCAGCCCTAAGTTAGTATAATATTGTTGGCTCAGGCTCAAGTGCAACCAAACGTTTATTCGAGGGCGAAATACAATTATGATAGCCTTCTCAGGGTCCGGCAAGAGGTAATTGAACAGCTTTTTAAGGTTAGCCAGCCGAATACATCCCTACCCGTTCCGGTTAATTGTTCCCTCCCTCGTGTTTGCAGTACCATACAGCTTATGGTGCAGATATCGGGACTCTACCGGAAACAGACCTGCTTGCTTACCTTTTGCGCCTGCTTCTATCTCATCTCAACCAATCATACTACGACACACCGGTTGCGATTCTGTGCTCTTGAAAGTTTTTGTTTTCTGGGTTAGTGGGTTGCTATCATGCCTTTGTAGTACGGTATTTTCTTGGATGGGGGGCTGAAGTTTGCCTGCAGAGATGGAGTCCACCACAGACGCTGTTCCTGGGCTGTCCTATTATTACTCTTTTATAGGTTGATGATTATCAAAACTAGCAGTCGAGGCTGCTACAATAATGAATAGGCAATTGAATAGATGTTAGGCTAGTGAGAATAATACAAATAGAGTACTGTGTAGCGATTATTCACAGCTTTTATCATTCATCCGTCTGGATGTAGTTAGTATGCTTTTAGAAACAGCTTGAGTATATTACCGCAGCTCTACTATTACTGCTATGGGCTAAGGCTAAGGGGGTGTTTGGCACGCCGTGTGTTCAAATAACCGTTATTTCAAAACGCGTTTTGCAGATTAGATTTAGATCAGATTCCAAACAGACCAATCACAACGCACACAAAGGGATTATGTAAGGACATTTTCTGATGATGTAATACCTTTTCATC
>Ga0307513_10000285_pt1 | contig 73356 bp, 68 predicted proteins | sample 15_EM_MG_FD_202174 | JGI IMG/M metagenome (GOLD analysis project Ga0307513, IMG submission 202174) | Populus trichocarpa ectomycorrhiza microbial communities from riparian zone in the Pacific Northwest, United States - 15_EM | ecosystem: Host-associated > Plants > Roots > Unclassified | place...
GAAACCGAACGCCGGCGCAACAAGCAGATCGCCTTCAATCTTGAGAATGGCATCACGCCGCGCAGTGTGGTCAAACGTATCCGCGACCTGATCGACGGCGTCTACAGCGAGAAATCCGGCAAGGAAGCCGAAAAACTCGAGATGCAGAAAGCGCTGGTCGAAGACATGAGCGAAAAAGACATCGCCCGTGAGATCAAGCGCCTGGAAAAACAGATGATCGAACACGCCAAAAACCTGGAGTTCGAAAAAGCCGCCCGGGTGCGGGACCAGCTGCACAGCCTGAAGCAGCAGGCTTTTGGCGCGCCCGGCATCGACAACGTCGTGCCCTTGCCCGTTGCCGGCCAAGGCCGCGCCTGAAGGCGTTTTGACCCTTTCGGCCATTAATGCACCGTTATGGTGCGTTAAATGGGTGCATCTACGGGTTAGCCCTTGGACTTTTGGTCCGCCAGCGGGAAAAACCCTGTCTGTGTTATACTTGACGAAAACAGTCAAGAACAATACCAGAACAACAAAAAGCCCCCGCGATACCGGTTGACTGACCTGGGCGGCTGGAGGAAGAGTTCCCTGCAAGCCACAAGCTTTCAGGGTGAAAACGACAGTCAAGCCATTTAAAGGAGCTTGTTATGCGCCTCACGACCAAAGGCCGCTTCGCGGTCACTGCGATGATTGATTTGGGACTGCGCCAAAACAACGGCCCAGTCACCTTGGCTGCGATCAGCCAGCGTCAGCAAATTTCCCTGTCCTACCTCGAACAGCTGTTCGGCAAACTGCGCCGCCATGAATTGGTGGAATCCACCCGTGGCCCCGGCGGCGGTTACACCTTGGGCCGCAAGGCTTCCGAGATCACCGTGGCCGACATCATCGTGTCGGTGGACGAGCCGATCGACGCCACCCAGTGCGGTGGCAAGGAAAACTGCCTGGGCGAGGGCGGCCGCTGCATGACGCACGAGCTGTGGGCTTCGCTGAACAGCCGCATGGTGGAGTTCCTGGACTCCGTGACCCTGCAAAAGCTGGTGGAAGACCAACTGGCCAAGGGCGTGGTGATTGAGAACACTCCCCAGGTGAAAAAAGCCATTTTCACAGCGCCGGCAGTCAAGCCGATTCGCGTGAACGCACCGAACTCGGTCTTCGCACTGGGCAATGCATTTTCCAAATCCTGATGGAGCGCTGCCGGGCATTTGCCCGGCGCCCTCCCTTTGTGACCCGACTGCATTGACTTCATTGATCGCGCTGCCAGCCAGCCTGTGAATTTAAAGAGCTAGCCACATGGACACCCCACACTTTCCCATCTACATGGACTACAGCGCCACGAACCCCTGCGACCCGCGGGTAGTGGACGCCATGATTCCCTGGTTGCGCGAGCACTTCGGCAACCCCGCTTCCCGTAGCCACGCCTGGGGCTGGGAAGCGGAAGCCGCCGTCGAGAAGGCACGCGAGCAGATCGCCGACCTGATTGGCGCCGACCCGCGCGAAATCGTCTGGACCAGCGGCGCGACCGAGTCCAACAATCTGGCACTGAAGGGCGCGGCCCATTTCTACAAGACCAAGGGCAAGCACATCATCACGGTCAAGACCGAGCACAAAGCCGTGCTGGACACTTGCCGCGAACTCGAGCGCCAGGGTTTTGAAGTGACCTACATGGACGTGCAAGCCGACGGTTTGCTTGATCTGGAGGCGCTCAAGGCCGCCATTCGCCCAGACACCATTCTGGTCAGCGTCATGTTCGTCAACAACGAAATTGGCGTGATCCAGGACATCCCGGCCATTGGCGCCCTGTGCCGTGAAAAAGGCATCATCTTCCATGTGGATGCCGCGCAGGCTACCGGCCGTGTCGACATCGACCTGGCCACTTTGCCGGTCGACCTGATGAGCCTGACCTCGCACAAGACCTACGGTCCCAAGGGCATTGGCGCTCTCTACGTGCGCCGCAAGCCGCGCGTGCGCCTTGAAGCGCAAATGCACGGTGGCGGCCATGAGCGCGGCATGCGTTCGGGCACCTTGCCCACGCATCAGTGCGTCGGCATGGGCGAGGCCTATCGCATCGCCAAGGCCGAGATGCATGAAGAGAACAAGCGCATCCTCGCCCTGCATGAGCGCATGCTCAATGGCCTCAAGGATGTGGAAGAAGTATTTCTCAATGGCCACGCCGACAAGCGTGTACCGCACAACCTGAACATGAGCTTCAACTTCGTCGAAGGCGAGTCGCTCATCATGGGCATCAAGGGCCTGGCGGTATCCAGCGGTTCGGCCTGCACCTCGGCCAGCCTGGAGCCCAGCTATGTACTGCGCGCCCTGGGCCGCAGCGATGAACTGGCCCACAGCAGCCTTCGCATGACGATTGGCCGCTGGAGCACCGAAGAAGAAATTGACTACGCGGTCGCCACCATCAAGGAAAACGTGGCCAAACTGCGCGAACTGTCTCCCCTGTGGGAGATGTTCAAGGATGGCGTTGATTTGTCCACCATCCAGTGGGCGGCCCATTAAGGCCACCCGCAACCCAAGACAGCTTAAAGAGGTAAACAAAATGGCATACAGCGAAAAAGTGGTAGACCACTACGAAAACCCCCGCAATGTCGGCTCTTTCGAAAAGGGCGACGAAACGGTAGGCACCGGCATGGTCGGCGCGCCGGCTTGCGGCGACGTGATGAAGCTGCAGATCAAGGTCAACCCGGTGACCGGCGTGATCGAAGACGCACGCTTCAAGACCTACGGCTGCGGCTCCGCGATTGCGTCAAGCTCACTGGTGACCGAGTGGGTCAAGGGCAAGACGCTGGACGAAGCGGCGAGCATCAAGAATAGCGCAATCGCTGAAGAGCTGGCTTTGCCGCCCGTCAAGATTCACTGCTCCATCCTGGCGGAAGACGCCATCAAGGCCGCCGTGAACGACTACAAGCAAAAGCACACGCACTGATCAGCGCATTGCCCGTCACCTGCCTTTCTTTCGAGTGATTTAAATGTCCGTTACCCTCACTGATGCTGCTGCCCGCCACGTGACCCGCTATATGACCAAGCGCGGCAAAGGTGTTGGCGTTCGCCTGGGCGTGAAGACCACCGGCTGCTCCGGCCTGGCTTACAAGCTGGAATACGCCGATGAAATCGCACCGGAAGATGTCGTGTTTGAAGACAACGGCGTCAAGGTGCTGGTCGACCCCAAAAGCATGGCTTACATCGACGGCACCAAGCTGGACTTTGTGCGTGAAGGCCTGAATGAAGGTTTCAAGTTCATCAACCCCAACGAGCGTGATCGTTGCGGCTGCGGCGAAAGCTTCCGGGTTTGACGGGCGAGCGGTCCACCTGGTGCTGCACCCTTACCGAAGCCGCCTCCACTGATTGTGCTGGCGGCTTTTTCTCGGCATGAATCTTCAATCCAACGACTTCGAACTTTTCGGCGTTCCCCAGCGTTTCGCACAAGACCGCGCTGCGCTTGACACGCGCTGGAAGGACTTGCAGCGGGAGGCGCATCCCGACAAGTTTGCCGCCCAGGGCGCAGCCGCCCAGCGCGTGGCCATGCAGTGGTCGGTGCGCATCAACGAAGCCTACCAGCGGCTGAAAGATCCGCTCAAGCGGGCGAGCTATTTGTGTGAACTGAACGGCGCCCCCATCAACGCCGAAAACAACACTGCGATGCCGCACGACTTCCTGGTGCAGCAGATGCAATGGCGCGAAGCGCTCGACGACGCTGTAACCACTGAAGATTTTGAAGAAATAGCCTCGCAGTCCTTGTCCAGCAAGCACAAGCAGCTATCAAAAATAGAGCAACTGCTGGACGTGGACAAGGACTTTCCTGCCGCCGCCCAGCAGGTCAGAAGCCTTATGTTTATTGAGCGCTTTGCCAGTGAGGTTGATGCGCGCATCGACCAACTGGGACAATAAAGCATTACAGAAAAAGTACGACACCCGCGCATGGCACTCCTGCAAATCTCCGAACCCGGCCAGACGCCAGACCCGCACCAGCGACGCATCGCGGTGGGCATTGACCTGGGCACCACACATTCGCTGGTGGCCAGTGTGCGCAACGGCATCTCAGAATGCCTGCCTGACGAGCAGGGGCGGGTGCTGCTGCCGAGCGTGGTGCGCTACCTTGAGGGCGACAAGCGCCAGATCGGCTATGAAGCCCTGGCCGCGCAGGTGGAAGATCCGCGCAACACCATTTCTTCCGTCAAACGCCTGATGGGCCGCGGCATCAACGACGTCGGCAGCCGCGCTCAATTGCCTTACGAGTTGAATGACAAGCCTGGCATGGTCACGCTGCAAACGGTTGTTGGCGAGAAAAGCCCGGTCGAGATCAGCGCAGAGATTCTGGCCACGTTGCGTTATCGCGCCGAAGACACTTTCAGCGACGACATCTACGGCGCCGTCATTACCGTGCCGGCTTACTTTGACGATGCCCAGCGCCAGGCCACCAAAGACGCGGCGCAACTGGCCGGCTTGAACGTGTTGCGTCTGCTCAATGAGCCCACGGCCGCTGCCATTGCGTATGGGCTGGACAACGGCAGCGAGGGCGTTTACGCCGTCTATGACCTGGGCGGCGGCACCTTCGACATTTCCATCCTGCGCCTGACACAAGGTGTCTTTGAAGTCGTCGCTACGGGTGGCGATTCGGCATTGGGCGGCGACGACTATGACCGCGCGCTGGTCGACTGGGTGCTGGCCAAAGCCGGACTCGCGGCAGACACGCTCACGCCGTCCGACAAGGCTGCCCTGCAGCGTGCTGCCCGCAACTGCAAGGAGGCCCTGTCATCTTCAGACCCGGTGCCTTTTTCGGTGCAACTGGCCAAAGCCCTCGTGAGCTTCGAAATGAAGGCGGAAGATTTTGAAACCGCGACGGCCCATCTGACCCAGCGTACGCTCGCCGCCGTCCGCAAGGCGCTGCGCGATGCCAAGCTGGCGAAAGAAGATATTCAGGGCGCCGTGCTGGTGGGAGGCTCTACCCGCATGCCGCAGGTGCGCAAGGCGGTCGCCAGCTTTTTCGGGCGCGAGCCGCTGGTCAACCTCAATCCCGATGAAGTAGTCGCGCTGGGCGCGGCCATTTCTGCCAACCAGCTTGCCGGCAACAACACGGGCACAGACCTGTTGCTGCTCGACGTGATTCCGCTGTCCCTGGGCATTGAAACTATGGGCGGGTTGGTCGAGCGCATCGTGCCGCGCAACCAGACCATTCCGACGGCCATGGCCCAGGATTTCACCACCTACCAGGACGGCCAGACTGCCCTGGCCCTGCACGTGGTGCAGGGCGAGCGTGATCTGGTGGCTGACTGCCGCAGTCTCGCCCGCTTTGAGCTGCGCGGCATTCCGCCCATGGTGGCCGGCGCTGCGCGCATCCGCGTCACCTTTACGGTAGATGCCGACGGCTTGCTCAGCGTGAATGCGAAAGAGCAGGTCAGCGGTGTTGAAGCGCGCATCGACGTGAAGCCTTCCTACGGCCTGTCGGACGACGACATCGCGCGCATGCTGCAAGACAGCTTCTCAACCGCCCAGCAAGACATGCAGGCCCGCGCGCTGGCCGAAGCCCAGGTCGATGCCGATCGCATGATCCTCGCCACACAAAGCGCCCTGGCTGCGGATGCCGACCTGCTGAGCCCCAATGAACGCGCGCAGATCGATAGCCTGATCGTCGGCCTGGCCGACACGCGTGCACATGGCGACGCGGCCGCCATAGAAGCGGCCACCCAGGCGCTGGCCAAAGGCACCGAAGGCTTTGCCGCCCAGCGCATGAACCGGGGCATCAAACAAGCCCTGGCCGGTAAAAACATCGAGGCGGTTTGAACCGTACTGACAACATGCCCATCATCAAAATACTGCCCCATCCCGAATACTGTCCGCAGGGCGCTGAAATCAGCGCGCCAGCCGGCACTTCGATCTGCGAAGCTCTGCTCGACAACAAGATCAACATTGAGCACGCCTGCGACCTCAGTTGCGCTTGCACAACCTGCCACGTCGTTGTGCGCGAAGGCTTCAATTCGCTGAATGAGCTTGACGAGAGCGAAGAAGACCTGCTGGACCGCGCCTGGGGCCTGGAGCCAAATTCGCGGCTGAGCTGCCAGGCTTTTCTGGCCCAGTCCGACGTGACGGTGGAGATACCCAAGTACTCCATCAACCACGCCAAGGAGAACCATTAGCCCCCACGCTTGCCACTGCGTGTGCTGCGCTGCCCCCCGAGGGGGCGCATTTTTCCTTGGGGCGGCCCGGCGGAAAAACATCCACTGACGCAGCGCAGCGATAATCCAGCCATGCGCCAAATTTTTCTGGACACTGAAACCACCGGTCTTTCCGCTGAAAACGGCGACCGCATCATTGAAATCGGCTGCGTCGAATTGGTGGCCCGCAAGCTCACCGGCAACAATCGCCACTTCTACCTGAACCCCGGGCGCGACAGCCACGAGGACGCGCTCAAGGTTCACGGCATCAGCAATGAGTTCCTGAAAGACAAACCCAAATTCGGGGCCGTGGCCGACGAACTGCTGGAGTATCTGCAGGACGCCGAGATCATCATCCACAACGCGCCTTTCGACGTGAGCTTCCTCAACAAGGAACTCGAACTCATCGGCAAGCCGCCCATCAAGCATTGCGTGACCAAGGTCACCGACAGCCTGATGATGGCCAAGGAGCTGTTCCCGGGCAAACGCAATTCGCTGGACGCCCTGTGCGACCGGCTGGACGTCGACAACTCGGGCCGCACCTTGCACGGCGCTTTGCTGGATGCCGAACTGCTGGCCGATGTCTACATCAACCTGACCCGGGGCCAGAATTCTCTGGTGATGGAGGTAAGCGGCAACACCCAGGAAGGGGAAAGTGCCCCGCTGGTTGACTTGAGCACCTTTGAATTGCCTCTGCTGGCCGCCAACGACCAGGAAATTGCCGAACATGAGAAATTGCTCGTCGATATCGACAAGGCGAGCAAGGGAAAAACGGTTTGGCGGGCTCTGGCCGCCTGAGCCAGGGACTCGGACGGGCAATTCCGCAGGCCGCGCCAAAAATAGACCTGAAACAGCATATAATCGTAGGCTGACCGATAGGGCGGTTAGCTCAGGGGTAGAGCACTGCATTCACACTGCAGGGGTCGCAAGTTCGAAACTTGCACCGCCCACCAGAATTTGAAGAACAAAAAAGGCCAAGTCTTGCGACTTGGCCTTTTTTCATTTCGGCGCTGATCCGCGCCGTTTCTTTGCGGGTTTAGAGCACTTCGCTCGCAAAATCAGCCAGCCGCGAACGTTCGCCGCGCGCCAGCGTGATGTGCCCGCCGTGCGGCCAGCCTTTGAAGCGGTCGACGGCAAAGGTCATGCCGGAGGAGCCTTCAGTCAGGTAGGGCGTGTCGATCTGCGCCAGGTTGCCCATGCAGATGATTTTGGTGCCGGGACCGGCCCGCGTGATCAGCGTTTTCATCTGTTTGGGCGTCAGGTTTTGTGCCTCGTCGATGATGACGTACTTGTTCAGGAAGGTGCGGCCTCGCATGAAGTTCATGCTCTTGACCTTGATGCGCGAGCGGATCAGCTCGTTGGTGGCGGCGCGGCCCCATTCGCCCGAGCCGCTGTCGGTTTTGCCCAGCACCTCCAGGTTGTCGTCCAGCGCACCCATCCAGGGGCCCATTTTTTCTTCTTCCGTACCCGGCAGGAAGCCGATGTCCTCGCCCACGCTCACCGTGGCGCGGGTCATGATGATTTCGGTGTAGCGGCGGTCGTCCAGCACCTGCGTGAGGCCGCTGGCCAGCGCCATCAGCGTCTTGCCCGTGCCTGCCGTGCCGGCCAGCGTGACGAAGTCCACTTCGGGGTCCATCAGCAGGTTCATTGCGAAGTTTTGCTCGCGGTTGCGTGTGGTGACGCCCCAGACGGCATTTTTGAGGTGGTTGTAGTCCTTCAGGGTCTTCAAAACGGCCGTTTTGGCCCGTATTTCAGTCACCCGGGCATACAGAGGTGGCTCGCCAGGCGCCTCAAAAAACACAAACTGGTTGATCAGCAGGCTGCCCACGATAGGGCCTGTGATGCGGTAGAAGGTGTGGCTGCCTTGCTGCCAGCTTTCGATGGTTTTGCTCTGGCGCGTCCAGAAGTCAGCCGGCAGGGCCAGCGAGCCCGAATACAGCAGGTCGCCGTCTTCCAGGGTTTTGTCGTTCTGGTAGTCGTCTGTTGCCAGGCCCAGGGCGCGCGCCTTGACGCGCATGTTGATGTCCTTGGACACCAGAACCACCTCGCGGGGCGCATATTCCTTGCGCAGGGCCTCGACCACGCCCAGGATCTGGTTGTCGGCCTTGCCTTGCGGCAGGCTCATGGGCAGCGTGTAATCCAGCGGTTTGGTCTGGAAGAACAGGCAACCGCCGGCTTCCGGGTGGCCGGTGGTGTCCAGCGCCAGGCCTTTGGCGATGTCGGCACCCTGGGCGCCTGCCAGCGCATCCAGCGTGCGGCTGGTCTGGCGGGCGTTGCGCGCCACCTCGGTCATGCCCTTTTTGTGGCCGTCGAGCTCTTCGAGCACGATCATGGGCAGGAAGATGTCGTGTTCCTCAAAACGGAACAGGCACATCGGGTCGTGCATCAGCACGTTGGTGTCGAGTACGAACAGCTTGGCAGGGCCGGTGCGCTTGGGCTTTTTGGGCTTTGCAGCGGGTTGGGGCAGGGCGATGCTCTCTTTTTTATAGCTGCTTGTGCTTGTCCTGGAAGGGCCGGAGGGCTCTTTTCCTTTGAAAGCCGAGGGATGGGCGCCGTCACCTGCCGCGCGGCTGTCAAACAGGTCCATCACCGGGGGCTTCTGGGCGGATTCAGCGCTTTCCGTTTTTCGGGCGACTTTTGAGGGTGAGCGGGCTGGCGCGTCAAGCGCATCGGGGGAGAGCAGGGCGGCACGTTTGGTCGGGGCGGGGGGCAGGGGCATAGTGCTTAAAACTCTCTAAAAAAGAAGGGTTCCAGAAGCGAAAAAGCCGCCTTGAAACCAGGGCGGCTTGTTCTTTTGGCGCAGTTGCGAAGGTCAACAGCATGAGTTCATTATGCACAACTCAAGTGACAGGGCAATCCCCCGCAATTCTTTATAAATCCTGTGTTGCTAACTGGCCTCAGTGCACCCTTGGTAGGCCTCAGGCGGCTTTTTTGAGCGCCTTGACAGCCTTGAGCACGTCATCCACATGGCCGGGCACCTTCAGGCCGCGCCATTCTTCTTTCAGCTGGCCGTCAGCGCCCACCAGGAAGGTGCTGCGCTCAATGCCTTTGACCTTTTTGCCGTACATGATCTTGTTCTTGACCACGCCGAACATGTGGCACATTTTTTCTTCGGTGTCCGCAATCAGCTCGAACGGGAGTTCAAGCTTGGACTTGAACTCGTCGTGGGACTTCATGTTGTCGCGGGACACGCCGAACACGGTCGCGCCGGCCTTGACGAAGTCCTTGTAGCGGTCACGGAACTGCATGGCTTCCGTGGTGCAGCCTGGTGTGTTGTCCTTGGGGTAGAAGTACAACACCACGACTTTGCCGAGGTGGGATGTGTTGGAAACCTTGATGCCACCGGTGGCGATCGCTTCAAATTCGGGGAGTGGTTTATTGACGACGACTGCCATACTGAGTAGACCCTGACGAAAGTAGTTGTAATTAGCCGCGCCTTTTGGCAACCGGCCCGGGACTTCCATCCCGGTATGTGGTGCCAAGTGCAACCCTAGATTTTACCCTGAAAGAGGGTCTGTTTCAGTCTCCTGTTCCTTCTGTTTCAATCAGAAGGGCTGCAATCACCTGCCGGCCTTCTCCTGCGAGGATGTTGTAGGTGCGGCATGCGGCCAGCGTGTCCATGGTTTCAATGCCGATCCGGCGCTCCATCAGGATGCGCAAAAAGGCCGGTGGCGGAAAGCGCAGGCGGGGGCCGCTGCCAAAGATCACGAGTTCGGGCTGCGTTTCGGCCAGCTGGGCGAAATGCTCCGCCGTAAGGTCTTCAAAACGAGGGCAATTCCAGTCGAACTTTTCGCCCCGCGAACCAATCACGACGCTGTGTTCGATCTTTTCCGCCACGCCGTTGCTTGCCAGGCCGACCCATCCGGGGCCGTAGCCAAGGATGGACTGGACATCGAGGCGGTCTGGCTGGAGTTTCATGCAGGATGGATCCGGGCGTTGTGGGGGCGGCAAAGGCGCTGGTTGCAGGGGCGTTTTGCCGCCTGTCTCCGGGCGAAAACCCTTGTTTATGTGGTCAAATTATAGATTCCGCCTGAATTTCCCGCCCCAATGCAGGTGCATCTCCCCGGTTGCCGGCATGGTGAGCAGGGTCGCCGTCCAAAATCTTCGTAACGTTTCATGAAACCGATCACCAAATCCGCCAAGCTTGCCAACGTGCTTTACGACATCCGTGGCCCGATCATGGATGCCGCCAAGCAGATGGAAGAAGAGGGCCAAAAGCTCATCAAGCTCAATATCGGCAACCTGGCGGTGTTCGGCTTCGACGCACCCGAGGAAGTGCAGCAGGACATGATCCGCAACCTGCCCGCCTCGGCCGGCTATTCGGACAGCAAGGGCATTTTTGCGGCGCGCAAGGCCGTGATGCACGAAACCCAAAAGCAGGGAATCAAGGGCGTCACGCTGGACGACATCTACCTGGGCAACGGCGCGAGCGAGCTGATCTCGATGGCCACTAACGCCCTGCTGGACGACGGCGACGAGTTGCTGTTGCCCGCGCCCGACTACCCGCTGTGGACGGCCTCCACCAGCCTTTCGGGCGGCACACCGGTGCACTACCTGTGCGATGAAAGCAACGGCTGGATGCCCAGCCTGGACGATATCCGCGCCAAGGTCACGCCAAAAACCAAGGCCATCGCGGTCATCAACCCGAACAACCCGACGGGTGCGCTGTACTCTGACGAGCTACTGATGGGCATCGTCGCCATCGCGCGCGAACACGGCTTGGTCATCCTGGCAGACGAGGTTTACGACAAGGTGCTGTACGACGGGGTCAAGCACACGGCCATCGCCAGCCTCTCTACCGACGTGCTCACGCTGACCTTCAATTCGCTCTCCAAAAGTTACCGCTCCTGCGGCTACCGCGCTGGCTGGCTGGTGGTGTCCGGCCCCAAGAAGCAGGCCAAGGACTACATCGAAGGCCTGAACATGTTGGCCAACATGAAGCTGTGCTCCAACGTGCCCGGCCAGTGGGCCATCCAGACGGCATTGGGCGGATACCAGAGCATCAACGACCTGACCTGCGAAGGCGGGCGCCTGCGCCGCCAGCGCGACATGGCCTATGAATTGATTACCGCCATCCCAGGCGTCACCTGTGTCAAACCCAGCGCCGCGCTCTACATGTTCCCGCGGCTTGATCCCAAGGTCTACCCGATCAAGGACGATCGCCAGTTTTTCCTGGAGCTCCTCAAGGAGACCAAGGTCATGCTGGTGCAGGGCACGGGCTTTAACTGGCCCGAACCGGACCACTTCCGCATCGTCTTCCTGCCGCATGAGGAAGATCTGCGCGAAGCCATCGGCCGCATTGCGAAGTTCCTAGAGAACTACCGCAACAACCGAATTTGATCCTGTATTCGGCCTCTCTCCTTTTCGCGCCCTTTTTGAGCGCGGGCATCCAAGATCAACGTAAAGCAAGACCTCAGCGACTATGAAACCGACGAATTTGAGCCCGATCCGGGTAGGCCTTCTGGGCATTGGCACCGTGGGCAGCGGCACCTACAACGTACTGCAGCGCAACCAGGAAGAAATCCGCCGCCGCGCTGGCCGCGGTATTGAGATCACCATGGTGGCCGACCTGGACGTGGCACGCGCCAAGGCCGCCGTAGGCCCGGGCGTGCAGGTGGTCGACGACGCCCGCAAAGTCGTTGCCAGCCCTGATGTCGACATCGTGATCGAACTCATTGGCGGCTACGGCATCGCCAAGCAACTGGTGCTTGAAGCCATTGAAGCCGGCAAGCATGTGGTTACCGCCAACAAGGCTCTGCTGGCCGTGCACGGTACAGAGATTTTTGCAGCCGCCCACCGCAAGGGTGTGATGGTCGCATTTGAAGCGGCCGTGGCCGGTGGCATCCCCATCATCAAGGCGCTGCGTGAAGGCCTCACGGCCAACAGCATCCAGTGGATCGCCGGCATCATCAACGGCACCACCAACTTCATCCTGTCCGAGATGCGCGACAAGGGCCTGGATTTCGACGTTGTGCTCAAAGAAGCGCAGCGCCTGGGCTACGCCGAAGCCGATCCGACCTTTGACATCGAAGGCGTGGACGCCGGCCACAAGGTCACACTGATGTCGGCCATCGCGTTCGGCATCCCGGTGCAGTTCGACAAGGCTTACGTTGAGGGCATCACCGGCCTGGCCGCGCAAGACATCCGTTACGCCGAGCAGCTCGGCTACCGCATCAAGCTGCTGGGCATCACCAAGCGCGCCGCCAACGGTATTGAGTTGCGCGTGCACCCCAGCCTCGTGCCAGCCAAACGTTTGATCGCCAATGTTGAAGGCGCGATGAACGCCGTGGTGGTGCAGGGCGACGCCGTCGGCACCACGCTGTACTACGGCAAGGGCGCGGGCAGCGAGCCCACCGCCAGCGCCGTGATTGCCGACCTCGTCGACATCGCCCGCCTTCACACTGCCGACCCTGAACACCGCGTGCCGCATCTGGCCTTCCAGCCTGACGCCATGAGCGACCTGCCCGTGGTGCCCATGTCCGACGTGGTCACCAGCTACTACCTGCGCCTGAAAGTCGCCGACGAAGCCGGCGTGCTGGCCAAGGTCACCGGCATCCTGGCCAGCGCAGGTATCAGCATTGACGCCGTGCTGCAGCGTGAAGCTGATGAAGTGGGCGGAGAAGGCTCTACCCACACCGACCTCATCATCCTGACGCATGAGTGTGTAGAAGCGAAGATGAACGGCGCCCTGGCGCAGATGCAGGCGCTGCCCACGGTGCTGGCGCCCATCACGCGCATCCGCAAGGAGGAGCTGGCCTGATGCATTACGTGTCCACACGCGGCCACGCCGACCGCAAGCGCTTTTGCGAAATCCTGCTCGAGGGTTTGGCGCCGGATGGCGGCCTGTACTTGCCTGAAACCTATCCGCAGGTTGACCAGGCAGCGCTGGCCAAATGGCGTGGCCTGTCTTACGCCGAGCTGGCTTTTGAAGTCCTCTCGCTCTACGTCGACGACATTCCCGCCGCCGATCTCAAAGCCATCTGCGACAAGACCTACACCGAGGAAGTGTTTGGCACCAAGGCCATCGTTCCGCTGAAAAAGCTCGAGGATGGCCTCTACCTTGAGGCTTTGTCCAACGGCCCCACACTGGCCTTCAAGGATATGGCCATGCAGCTGCTGGGCAACCTGTTCGAGTACGAACTGGCGCGTCGCGGCGAAGAGCTCAACATCCTGGGCGCCACCAGCGGCGATACCGGCAGCGCGGCCGAGTACGCCATGCGTGGCAAGAAGGGCGTGCGCGTCTTCATGACCTCGCCCAACGGCCGCATGAGCCCTTTCCAGCAGGCGCAAATGTTCAGCCTGCAGGACGAAAACATCCACAATATCGCGGTCGACGGCGTGTTCGACGACTGCCAGGACATCGTCAAGGCCGTGTCCAACGACCTGGCCTTCAAGCGCCAGTACAAGATCGGCACGGTCAACTCGATCAACTGGGCGCGCTTGATGGCGCAGGTGGTGTATTACTTCGCGGGCTACTTTCAAGCGACCCAATCGAATGCAGAGAAGGTGAACTTCACCGTTCCGTCGGGCAATTTCGGCAATGTCTGCGCTGGCCACGTCGCCCGCATGATGGGCCTGCCGATCGGCAAGCTGGTGGTCGCCACCAACGAAAACGACGTGCTCGACGAATTCTTCCGCACCGGCGTTTATCGCGTGCGCAGCAGCGCCGACACGCATGAAACCTCCAGCCCCTCCATGGATATCTCCAAGGCCTCGAACTTCGAGCGCTTTGTGTTTGACCTGCTGGGCCGCGACGGCAGCAAGACCAAGGCGCTGTTTCATGACCAGCTCGGCAGCCAGGGTCACTTTGACCTGAGCGCCGAGGCGGCCTTCAAGTCCGCCGGGCAGCGCTACGGCTTTGTGAGCGGCAAGAGCACCCATGCCGACCGCCTGGCCACCATCCGCGACACCTACAAGCGCTTCGGCACCATGATCGACACCCACACCGCCGACGGCGTGAAGGTGGCGCGCGAGCAGCTCCAGCCCGGTGTGCCCATGATCGTGCTGGAGACCGCGCTCCCCATCAAGTTCGCAGCCACCATTGAAGAAGCCCTGGGCCAGTTGCCCACGCGGCCCGCGAAGTTTGAAGGTATTGAGGCCTTGCCCAAGCGGGTCAAGGTGCTACCGGCCGATGCGGCTGTGATCAAGCGCTACATCGCTGAAAATGTGCATTAAATCGGGCTCTAGCCCAATAAGTACGTGGGTGAGTAGCTCCTTTTTTAATAGCGGCGTGTCTAAGCCCGCCGCTGGAAAGTAACGCATGAATGTGGTCGGATTTTCCGGGTATTCCGGTTCGGGCAAGACAACGCTGGTCGAGCAATTGATCCCGGCGTTAAGGGCCAGAGGCCTGCGCGTTTCGGTGGTCAAGCACGCGCACCACAAGTTCGACATCGACCACCCGGGCAAGGACACCTTCCGCCACCGCCAGGCCGGCGCCTTTGAAGTGGTCGTGGCCTCACCAAACCGGCTGGCCCTCATGCGCGAGTTTGAAAAGCCCGCCGAGCTCACCGTCCATCAACTGATCGCCGAGCTGTATGACGGCGTCGACTGGGTGCTGGTCGAGGGCTTCAAAAGCAGCGATCTGCTCAAGATCGAAGTCTGGCGCGGCCCCACAGCCGACTACGCCGGCAAACCCGCCCGCTATATGGATGACGATTTCATCGTCGCCATCGCCACCGACGCGCCCGACAAGCTGCCCGAGGCGACCCTGCGCCCGGTGCTGGATTTGAACGACGCCAACGCCGTGGCCGACTACCTGGTCAACAATCAGGAACGGTTTGCGTATTCGTTTGAAGACCGTTTTCACGATTAGGTTTTGCTCGCACCGGCCTGATCTTCCGCACCGGACACCCGACCATGAGCTCTGCCCCTCCAATCCCCGCAGCCCCCGCCCGCGCACCTCTGAAATCTTTGGACACGGCACTTGCCGAGCTGCTGGCCCGCGCCGCGCCTTTGCCCGGGATTGAGGCTGTCTCCACCTTTGACGCCGACGGCCGCGTGCTGGCCCAGGACCTGGCCTCCAGCCTCGACGTCCCGGCGCATGACAACAGTTCCATGGACGGCTATGCCCTGCGCATCGCCGACTGGGCCGAGGGCGCCGTACTGCAGGTCAACCAGCGTATTCCGGCAGGCAGCAGCGGCCACACGTTGGCGGCGAATTCCGCCGCGCGCATTTTTACCGGCGCACCCATTCCCCCCGGCGCCGATGCGGTGGTGATGCAGGAAGACTGCGACGCGGTGGATGCCGGCGTGCACATCAAGGTCCAACCCCAATCCGGCCAATGGATTCGCCGTCGCGGTGAAGACGTATCCTCCGGCGCCGTGGTGCTGCATCGTGGCGAGCGCCTGACGCCAGCTTCGCTGGGTCTCGCCGCCAGCATCGGCTTCGACAAATTGCAAGTGGCCCCACGTGTGCGCGTGGCGCTGTTTTCTACCGGCGACGAGCTCGTCATGCCCGGCGAGGTCGCGCCCGCCGACATGAAGCCCGGCGCCATCTACAACTCCAACCGCTTCTTTTTGCGCGCGCTGCTGCTGCGCCTGGGCTGCACCGTGACCGACCTGGGCATCGTGCCCGACCGGCTTGACGCCACCATCGCCGCGCTCAAAGGCGCCAGCGAGCATCACGACCTGATCCTCACCAGCGGTGGTGTGTCCGTGGGCGAAGAAGACCACATCAAGCCGGCCGTGCAGGCGCTGGGCGAGCTGGCGCTCTGGCAGATCGCCATGAAGCCGGGCAAGCCCTTCGCTTACGGCAAGATCGCGAGCTCCCATTTCATCGGCCTGCCGGGCAATCCGGTGTCCAGCTTTGTGACCTTCCTGGTGCTGGTGCGGCCCTTCCTGCTCAAGTTGCAGGGCGCGGTCGAAACCGCCGTTCGCCCCACGGCGGCGGTGGCGCATTTCGACTGGCCCAAAGCCGACAAGCGCCGCGAGTTTTTGCGTGTCAAGCGCAACGCCGCCGGCGGGCTGGAGCTGTTCAACAACCAGAGCTCGGGCGTGCTGACATCGGCGGTCTGGGGCGACGGCGTGATCGACAACCCGGCCGGCCAGACCATTGCGCACGGCGACGTGGTGCAGTTCTTTCCGTTTTCGGCCTTGATGTCGTAACGGCATTTCGGCGAGGCTTTATGAAAATCACCGTCAAATACTTTGCCTCCATTCGCGAAGCCATAGGGCAGGGCAGCGAGCTGCGCGACACCTCTGTAGGCACGCTGGCCGCGCTACGCGATGAATTGCTTTTGGCCACGCCCGCGCATGCCGCGGCGCTCGCGCGCGGCAGGTCTGTGCGCATGGCGCTCAACCAGGTCATGAGCGATGAAACAGCGGCGCTCAGCGAAGGCTGTGAAGTCGCCTTCTTTCCGCCCGTCACCGGCGGCTGATCTCTTCCACGCCGCCCGGTTCAGACCGGCAACGCGCCCAGCCGCTCAATCCTTTCAAGCCGCTTTACCAATGCCGCAGACGCCCGCGTCATCGGGCTGCGCAGCTCGTCGCGCAGCAAACCCTGTCGTGCCAGCAAGGCCTTGAGCGGGCCCGGATTGGGTTCCGCAAACAAGGCCTCTATCAGCGGTGGCAGTGGCGCCCACAAGGCCTCGGCGCCCGCAAGGTCACCCGCCTGGATGCGCCGCACGATCTCCGCAAAGCGCCCGGTATGCAAATGCGCAGCCGCCGCGATGGCGCCGTGCCCACCCGCTGCCACAGTGGCGAAGATATTTGCGTCTTCGCCCGCCAGCACCTGCAACTGTCCATCGGCAATCAGGGCCCGCGTTTTGGCCGGGTCGCCGCCGCAGTCCTTAAGCGCCTGAATGCGCGGATGCGCCGCCAAGGTCCGAATGGTTTCGAGATCCATCTGGCTGCCCGTGCGGTAAGGGATGTCGTAAAGCACCACCGGCACCGCGCTGGCGTCGGCCAGGGCGGTAAACCATTCGATCAGGCCTGCCTGCGAAGGCCGGATATAGCTGGGCGCCGGCAGCAGGGTACCGGCGAGGTTCAGCGCGCCGAGAGCCCGCACGCGCGCCACCGTTTTACCCAGGTGGTAACCCGACAAACCCATGATCACCGGCAAGCCACTGGCCTCGGCCATCACGGTGTACAGCACCTCAAGCTGCTCCTCGTCGCTCAGCGCGGCGGCTTCACCGGTGGAGCCGCACACCACCAGCCCGGCGATGCCGCTGGCCCGGTAATGCGCCACCAGGCGTTTCAAGGCCGCGTAGTCGACCTTGTCCTGGTCAAACGGGGTGACGAGCGGGATCCAGAGTCCCGAGAAATCGGTGTCTGCCTGACTGGCCTGACTGGTTTGATTGGCGTTGAGCGCTATTTGCATGAATACACATCCCAAAAAACTGACCGGCTAAAAAGGCCGTCATCAGAACAAGAGAAGGTGTCCGCAAAAGACTTTGGAAAAGTAACCGGCGGTTCCATCGCTCATTCGACGACGGAACCGCAGCCCCGGTCAAATGAGCAACGGTTTTTTCGATTTGCTGGCGCACGCCTCAAAGCCACGGGCGCTGTCGGGCGTCCGGTTGGCAAGGAGGTGAATGTGGCCAGTCATGCGGTCAATATTACTTTAGAGAGCGGTTTTTGGCGCTGTTTCGGCGTCCAACTGGCACCGTTCCGAGTGGCCCAGTGGCAAAATTGCCACTATGGCCCAGTCTTCCCCCCGCGTCCTGATTACCACCGATGACTTCAACCTCGCCGGCGAGGTCGCCGCGCTGCGCGCGAACGACAAACGGGTTGGTGCGGTCTGCACCTTCACCGGCACGGTCAGGGACCGCAATGACGGCCTGAGCGTCAGCAGCATGGAGCTTGAGCACTACCCCGGCATGACCGAAAAAGCCATCGAGGCCATGATCGACGAGGCGACGTCTCGCTTTGATATTTTTGGCGCCCGGGTCATCCACCGTGTCGGCCTGCTGCAGCCGCTGGACCAGGTCGTGATGGTGGCCGTGGTGTCGGCCCACCGCGGCGAGAGCTTCAAGGCTTGCGAGTTCCTGATGGACTACCTGAAAACCCAGGCGCCGTTTTGGAAGAAGGAAGTCACGCCCGAAGGCGCACGCTGGGTCGATGCCCGCGTCACCGACGACGCGGCCCTGGCCAAATGGGGCATCAGCGTTTCCAACGCCTGAGGCCCCCCAAAAACCGCAACGGCACCCGCAAACCTCAGTTCAGGTACCGGGGTTTTTGCACCTCTTCCCCCGGCTCGGCGGCATCGGCTGCCGTTTCAAGGTTTGCGGACGGCGGCGGCTTGAGCCACTGCGACTTCTTCAGGCCCTGGTTCAGCAGGTGCAGCAAGCCTTGCGTGAGCTGGGCGTTCATGGCAACCTGCACATTACGCCCCTGGCCCGGCAGCTTTTCGATCAGGTCCAGCTGCAGCTTGCCGGATGCGAGCAAAGACATCTTGATTTCGGTGACCAGCAGCGGCTCTTTCCCGAGAGGCAGTGCGGCGTCTTTGGCCTGGTAGGGGGTTTTGAAGTCGGCAGCGTGGGCCAGGGCCTCCTTCTTGAAGTTCTCCACCATGCGCTGGCGCTGGATGTCAGGCGGGGCTGCGGGATCAATCTTGCTGGTACCGCGGGCCAGTTGCTCAGTGGCGGTTTTTGTCAAAGCCGGCATCAGGGGCAGCAGCAGCCGGCGGGTCAGCCACAGGCGCAATTCCTCGCCTTCGCGGCTGCTGATGCGGGCCAGAAAACGGTCATGCTCCGGGAGGTAGGTCACAGAGACCTGGTGGATGTTCATGGGGTGGATTCTAGGCTTGCACTTTCCGGCAATCTTGAAAATCCCGTGAGCTGCCCCAGATGCAATGCAACAGCCTTGAAACACTTTGAAGCCATCGGAGCTCATTCGGAGTTTTACCCCATGCGACAAGAAAAATTCACCACCAAGTTCCAGGAAGCCCTGAGCGACGCGCAATCCCTCGCGCTGGGCAACGACAACGGCTATATAGAGCCGGTCCACCTGCTGGCCGCCATGCTGCGCCAGGAGGACGGCCCGCGCGCGCTGCTCGAGCGCGCCGGTGTCAACGTCAACGGCCTTTCACAGGCGGCCGAGGCTGGCGTCAAGAAGCTGCCCCAGGTCGAAGGCCAGGACCAGGTTCAGGTCGGCCCCGAGCTGGTCAAGCTCTTGCAGGCCACTGAAAAAGAATCCATCAAGCGGAGCGACCAGTTCATCGCCGGTGAGTTGTTTCTGTTGGCCGTGGCCGACAGCAAGGCCGACGTGGGGCGCCTGGCCCGCGAAAACGGCCTGACCCGCAAAGCGCTCGAAGCCGCGATTGACGCGGTGCGCGGTGGCCAGGGCGTGAACAGCGCCGACGCCGAAGGCCAGCGCGAGGCCCTCAAAAAATACTGCATGGACCTGACCGAACGCGCCCGCCTGGGCAAGCTCGACCCGGTCATCGGCCGCGACGACGAGATCCGCCGCGCCATTCAGGTGCTGCAGCGCCGCACCAAAAACAACCCCGTGCTGATCGGCGAACCCGGTGTCGGCAAGACCGCCATTGTCGAAGGCCTGGCCCAGCGCATCGTGGCCGGCGAGGTGCCCGATTCGCTCAAAGGCAAGCGCGTGCTGTCGCTCGACATGGCCGCGCTGCTGGCCGGCGCCAAGTTCCGCGGTGAGTTTGAAGAACGCCTGAAAACCGTGCTGAATGAGCTGGCCAAAGACGAGGGCCAGACCATCGTCTTCATCGACGAGCTGCACACCATGGTGGGCGCCGGCAAGGCCGAAGGCGCGATGGACGCGGGCAACATGCTCAAGCCGGCGCTCGCTCGTGGCGAGCTCCACTGCGTGGGCGCCACCACACTCGACGAATACCGCAAGTACATCGAAAAAGACGCCGCGCTCGAACGCCGTTTCCAGAAAATCCTGGTGGGCGAGCCGACGGTAGAGGCGACCATCGCCATCCTGCGCGGCCTGCAAGAGAAGTACGAAGAGCATCACGGCGTGCAAATCACCGACCCGGCCATCGTGGCCGCGGCCGAGTTGAGCCACCGCTACATCACCGACCGCTTCCTGCCCGACAAGGCCATCGACTTGATCGACGAGGCTGCCGCCAAGATCAAGATCGAGATGGACTCCAAACCCGAGGTCATGGACAAACTCGACCGCCGCCTGATCCAGCTGCAGATCGAGCGTGAAGCCGTGCGCCGCGAAAAAGACGAGTCGTCGAAAAAGCGCTTCGACCTGATTGAAGAAGAAATCGCCAAGCTGCAAAAAGAGATCTCCGACCTCGACGAAATCTGGCAGGCCGAAAAAGCCCAGGCGCTCGGCTCCAAGGACGTCATGGAAGAGATCGGCCGCATCCGCTTCCAGATCGAGGAGTTCACCCGTAAGGGCGACTTCAACAAGGTCGCCGAGCTGCAATACGGCAAGCTGCCCGAACTCGAAAAGCGCCTGAAAGAAGCACAGGACACTGAAGCCAGCAAGGGCAAGTCCAACGCGCCCACGTTGCTGCGCACCCAGGTCGGCGCCGAAGAGATCGCCGAAGTCGTCGCGCGCGCCACCGGCATTCCCGTCAGCAAGCTGATGCAAGGCGAGCGCGACAAGCTGCTGCAGATGGAGGACAAGCTGCATGACCGCGTGGTCGGGCAGAACGAAGCCATAGGCGCGGTGGCCAATGCCATCCGCCGCTCGCGCTCAGGCCTTTCTGATCCGAACCGGCCGACCGGCTCCTTCTTGTTCCTGGGCCCCACGGGCGTGGGCAAGACCGAGCTGTGCAAGGCGCTGGCCGGCTTCCTCTTCGACAGCGAAGACCACCTGGTCCGCATCGACATGAGCGAGTTCATGGAAAAGCATTCCGTGGCCCGCCTGATCGGCGCGCCTCCAGGCTACGTTGGCTACGAAGAGGGCGGTTACCTGACGGAAGCCGTGCGCCGCAAGCCCTACAGCGTGCTGCTGCTCGACGAGGTTGAAAAAGCCCACCCCGACGTCTTCAATGTCCTGCTGCAGGTGCTGGACGATGGCCGCCTGACCGACGGCCAGGGCCGCACGGTGGACTTCAAGAACACCGTGATCGTGATGACCAGCAACATCGGCTCGCCCATCATCCAGTCCATGGTCGGCAAGCCGGCCGAAGAGATCAAGGACGCGGTGACGGACGAGCTCAAGAACTACTTCCGCCCCGAGTTCCTGAACCGGATCGACGAGGTGGTGGTGTTCCATGCGCTCGACGCGAAGAACATCGAGTCCATTGCACGCATCCAGCTCAAGGTGCTGATGGCCCGCCTGCAGAAGATGGATCTCACGATGGAGGTGTCGGAAGCAGCGATTGCCGAACTGGCCAAGGTCGGGTTCGACCCGGTGTTCGGCGCGCGGCCTCTGAAGCGCGCCATCCAGCAGCGTATTGAGAACCCGCTGAGCAAGCTGCTGCTGGAAGGGCGCTTCCCGCCCAAGAGCACCATCCCGGTGGACGTGGACCCGATCCGCGACCCCGGTGTGTTCAGGTTCGAGAAGACTCTCCACTGATATCGCTGGAGCTTGAAAAGCCTGTTTTACGAAACAGGCTTTTTTATGAATCAAATCGGGCTCTAGCCCAATAGCTACTTGGGCAAGTAGCTATTAAATTAATAGCGAATCATCGCCATCGCCATCGCCATCGCCATCGCCACCAGCCGGGAATCGAATGCTGCCAGCGGCTGGATGCCTTCACCCGAAAAAATACCTGAACCTGTCGATCCGGTAGGGCTTCATGTCAAACGGATCCGGGCGGCCACCGACCATGCCGGCTATCAATTGAGCCGTCACCGCCGACAAAGTCAGTCCCACATGTCCGTGCCCAAAAGCGTAAAACACGTTGCTGCAACGGGGTGAGCGCCCGATCACCGGCACTGAGTCCGGTGTCGACGGACGAAACCCCATCCACTCGCGCTGAATGGTTTGCCCGCTGATACCCGGCAGCAAATTACAGGCAAGAGGAATCAGGGCGCGGATACGCCGGTAGTCTGGCGGTGCATCCAGGCCCGCCAGTTCATCGCCGCTGACCAGGGAAATACCGTCATGCATGGGCGACAAAACGAACTGCTTTTCCGGATAGCAAACAGGGCGGCGAAGCAGATCATGGGTCGATGGCCCAAACGAGAGGTGGTAGCCGCGCTCCGTGTCCAGGCTGACGTGGTCTCCCAACTGCGCCGCAAACTGCTTTGACCATGCGCCCGCCGCCACCACCGCTGAATCAAAAAGCCGTGTTGCGCTGTCCGTCCTGATGGAGACACCGCCGCCTTCCGCGGGCCGCAGCTCCCGGACGCTCTCCTGAATGTGTTGCGCGCCGCGTTGAAGCGCGCACGCCATATAGGACTGGGCCAACGCCATCGGGTAGTTGACGAAACCGCTGCCGGGCTGGAACACGCCGCGCGTGAAGGTATTTCTGTTGAGTCTGGGCTCCAGGTCCGATACCTCGTCGGCTGTCAGAAGGGAAAAATTGACGCCGTGCCGCGTCATCAACTCCCGCTCGAGCGCGCTGTTTGAAAACCCGGCGTCTCCGTAAAGCTTCAACCAGCCCACGGGGCGGATGAGATCAAGGGCGCCACTCAAACCGGCCAGTGCATGGTGCGCCGTCATGGCCCCGGCGACGAGTGGATTGAGCGCATGGGCGATCTTTGAAACCCGCGCTGAACGGCTCGCTTCGATAAAGCGGACAAGCCACGGCAGTGCCTTCACAAGATGGGCGGGGCGCAGAACGGCGGCACTGTTCCGGTCAAAAACATATGAGGGGATTGAACGTATGACACCCGGTGTTGCCGTCGGCGTCACGGCGCCCGTCACAATGGCGCCGGCATTGCCGAAGCTCGTTCCGGCGCCAGGCGCGCCATGATCAAGGAGGGTGACCGTATGGCCGTCGGCCGCGAGCGCCAAAGCTGTGGCTGTGCCGACAATTCCGGCGCCAATGACGGCGATGGCGCGTGGGCGCTGTGCTTCATTGGCACTCTGATGATTCATCAAATGGGCTTCTTGGGGTTCTTTGGGTTTTTGGATTTTTGCAGTGCTCAGGAATGGCGGCGATCGCCGATGGCGGAATCAGTGGTGAAGAATCTTGCCCAGAAACTCACGCGTCCTCTCACTCTTGGGGTCCGTGAAGAAGGTCTCCGGCTTGGCCACTTCAACAATCACGCCCTTGTCCATAAAAACCACCCGGTCGGCTACCTTGCGCGCAAAGCCCATTTCGTGGGTCACCACAATCATCGTCATTCCGTCTTTTGCCAACGCCACCATCACGTCCAGAACCTCGTTGATCATTTCCGGATCAAGCGCCGACGTGGGCTCGTCAAAAAGCATGATCTGCGGCTGCATGCACAGGCTGCGGGCGATGGCCACCCGTTGCTGTTGCCCGCCCGACAACTGCGCCGGGTAAGCATTGAACTTGTCCGCCAGGCCGACCTTGGCCAGGAGCGCCTGCCCCCGGCTGATGGCTTCTTTCTTTGGGAGCTTGCGCACGTGAATGGGCGCAAGCGTCACATTCTCAAGCGCTGTCTTGTGGGGGTAAAGATTGAACTGCTGGAAGACAAAGCCAAGCTCCATCCGGAGCTGCCGGAGGCTCGCCCCATGGGCGGGGGACACGCCGTTGACCGTCAGGCTACCGTCCTGGAATTTTTCCAGGCCGTTGACACAGCGGATCAGCGTGCTCTTGCCTGATCCGCTGGGCCCGCACACCACCACCACCTCACCTTTGGTCACGTGAAGGTCGATGCCTTGCAGCACATGGTTGGCGCCATACCATTTGTTGAGCGCATTGAATTTAATCATTCCGAAAGAGTCCTCGTCATGTGGGGTGGCGCTGTCATATCAGCGCTTTTCCATTTGCCGCGACAAATGAAGCAGGGGGTAGCAGATCAGGAAATACCCAACACCAATCACGGAAAACACGAGCAGCCCGTTGGGAATGCTTTGCACGATGACCCAACCGGAGCGGGTCAGGTCGAGCAGCCCGATGGCAGAGACAACGGATGAATCCTTGACCAGCAGGACAGATTGCCCCACGAGAGACGGAACCACCATCCGGATGGCTTGCGGCAGCACGATCAGCCTGAGTTGCTGAAAGCGGGTGAGGCCCGCGGATGCGGCCGCCTCGACTTGCCCGGCGGGCACTGCCTTGATCCCGGAGGCAACGATCTCGGAGATGAAGCAGGCGGCAATGTTGGACAAGGCAATGGCGCCAGCGGTGAAAGAGCTGAGCTCAATACCCGCTTCGGGAAGTATGAAGAAAACGACAAAGACCTGAACCAGAACCGGTGTGCCGCGAAAGACATCGGTGTAGGCGCCGATGATGACGCTGAGCGGCTTGCAGGCGCTGGCGCGGCCTATCCCCAGCAGCAGGCCGAGGATGCCGCCGGCCACAATTCCGATGAGCGACAGCGCCAGCGTCATCCCGATGCCCTTCAGGAGGACCGGGTAGTACATCGCGATGCTGTGCAGTTGATCAAGAAACATCGTCATGGTCATGGCCTTCAGCGGCGTGCCGATGCAAGGCTGAAGCGGCCCCAGGCGGCGGCTGTCAACTTCAGACCGAAATAAATCACCAGATAACACACGGCAGTGATCGCCAGGCCTTCGACCGGCATGAAGCGGTCGTTCGCCAATGTCTGGCCGGCGCGCGTCAGCTCCAGCACTGAAATCAGCGACAGCAATGAAGAGTCCTTGACCAGTACGATCGCCTGCCCGATCAGCGGGGACACCATGGGGCGCAAGGCTTGCGGAAGAATGATGAGCCGCATCTGCTGCCAGTAGTTCATGCCTGAACTGGCGCTGGCTTCAAGTTGCCCTGCAGGGATGGTGATGATTCCGGAGCGGATGATTTCACTGACGTAGGCGCCGCTGTTGATGGACAGCGCAACGATGCCGATCACGACTTCCGGCATCACCACGCCGAAATTGGGCAACCCGAAATACAAAAAATAGAGCTGCGCCAGCAAAGGCGTGGCCCGTATCACATCCACATAAGCTACGGCCGGCCCGCGCAGAAACGGGGAGGACTGAAGGCTCATCGCGCAGGTGATGATGCCAATTGCAATCGCGCCCGCAAAAGCGGTGAGAGAAATAGACAGCGTGGACAGGAAGCCCAACCAGAACCCGGGCAAACTTTCCCACACCACCCGAAAATTCAGGTTCAACAGCATTCAGCATCCATGGTTTTCCAGCGGAACAATGAGCCTGGGGGCCGGCGCCATGGCAACAGCGCCGGCCCCAAGCTCATATCAGATGCCTAGTTGGTTTCTTTCCACTGTGTCGAGTTGACCCAGTAGTCGAGGTTCTTTTGAAGGCGGCCATCCAGCGTGGTCTGGTCGATGAACAGGTTGATCCAGGTCAGCAGGTCCAGCGAGTCATAGCGGGTGGCGTAGGCCAGGGGCTCTTTGGCCAGCAGCTCCGGCATGATCTTGAAGGTGCCCTTGGGGTAGCCGGCCGCCTGGCCCGCGACTGCGGAGCTGTCATTGAGCAGGCAATCGGCCTGGCCGTTTTTCACCGCGTCCAGCAGCAAGGTTCCGCCGCCCTTGTAGCTTTTGATTTCGCCTTTCGGGAACACCGTTTTTGCCAGCTTCTCACCCGTGCTGCCAAACAGCACGGCGATTTTTGCGCCGGAGGCTTTGCAGGCATTGGTCGAGTTGAACTTGCTGCCTTCTTTTGTCGCCACCACAGGCCCGATATAAAGCCAGGGCTTGGTGAAGGCCACTTTGGTTGCACGCGCCAGCGTTGGCGTCATGTCGGCTGCAAGCATGTCGGCCTTGCCGGAAATCAGGGCCGGCAAAAGCCCGTCCCAGTCGAGATCCAGAAAAACGACCTTGACGCCCATTTCCTGGGCCATCAGCTTGGCAAGCTCGACGGAGCTGCCCGTGCGCTCTCCGTTTTTGTTGATCATCGAAAACGGAGGGCCCTGTGTTTGAACCGCAATTCGCAGCTCCCCGCGCTTTTGAATGTCGTCCAGCGTGGCCGCGTGGGCGGTGGCCGCGGCCCCCAGGAAGCCCAGGCAGGCCAGTAATACCGCGGGTAGAAATTTCGACGTCTTCATGTGCTTTCTCCTCTAGATAATCCCCGCAGAGGACCATCCTCCGAGAGAGAAAATATGTTTCATGCGCTCAACGATGGGGGGCGCGCGGCGCGGGTGCTGGCGGCGCCAAGGGCGCCTCTTCCCAGCAACCACGGGGCAGGGTGATCCATTTGTTGTGCGACTTCATGACCACGAATGTTTCACTGCGGCTGACGACGCCCGGCCCGGCAACCCGGGGAAGCAGTTCGCTCGTAAAGCGGTACAGGTCCTGGACGTCTCCTGCCACCAGGACCTCCACGATCATGTCGAAGCGGCCGGTCACGATGCTGACCGACGTGACAAACGGCAGATCTCCGATCTTCTTCACCAACTCGTCAAGGTGCCCCTGCGCGTTCGCGTTGATGCCCACGATGGCGGCAATAAGTTCGGGACGCTCCGAGAGATTCAGCAAGCCCACGATTCGCAGGATGTTTTTTTCGATCAGGGACTTCAGGCGTGTCCGCACCGTCGGTGGGCTCAGCTGCAATTTGTCCGCCAGCTGGTTCACGCTGTCTTGCGCATCGCTGGAAAGTAGCTTGGCCAGCCGGCAATCGGTGGCGTCTAGGGGTTCACGCATAAAATTTCTTATGGAAAAAATATAAAGAAGTTATTTTCTATTTAGAAATAAATGTACTATCAATCATTCTAAATAGAAAATTTAGATGCGAGTCGGGACTTACCCTGACAAAAAGGCAGCAAGGAAGGCTCACGTGCAAAAGCAGGAAATTCAAACAAAAATCGGCATCCTGTGTTGGGACACCGGACAGGTGCCCAAGGGGCTACAGCAACTGGAGTCGTTGGTAGGGAACAGCACCAACTCGGCGTCTTATGCGTATCCCGTGCGGTTCAAGCCCGTGCGCGGCGCGAACGTGCATACGATTCTTGAGAACCCGGATCCAGCCGTTCTGCAAACGATGATCGCCGACGCCCGGATGCTGGCGTCAGAGGGCATCCAGGCCATCACCACGAGTTGTGGATTCAATGCGGTGTTTCAGCGGGAGCTGGCCGAGGGGGCGGGTGTGCCGGTTTTCACCTCCAGCCTTCTGCAGGTGCCCTTCGCAAGGAGAATCAGCGGCCCGCAGAGTGAGGTTTGCGTCATCACCGCGAACGCCGGCGCTCTGGGCCCGCACCACCTGACATCGGCCGGTATCGCAAGCGCTGATGGCTTGCATATTTTGGGGCTCGAAGAATGCCCGGAGTGGAACCGGATGTTCGCCGAACCGGGCGCCGAGGTGGACCTGGACAAAATCGGGCAAGAAGTCCTGGGCACCGCCATGCGGGCGCTTCAGCTGCATCCGGGCATTCGGTCCTTCGTTCTGGAATGCACGGACTTGCCCCCTTACTCGGCGGAGATTCGCCGGCAGTCAGGCCTGCCGGTGTTCGACTTCATCTCCATGGTCAACCACGTGCATTCATCTCTCTGACGGTAGAGGTAGAGGTAGAGGCGAGCGCCGGCCTCAGCTTCCCAGGCCCACAAAAATATTCTGCACATCGTCATTCGCGTCGATGGCGGCCAAGAAGGCTTCCACTTCTTCCAGATCCGATGCGCTCAGGGAGGCGGGATCTATGGGGTTTTTCGCCTTGTAGCCCAGCTTCGCGGACAACACGGTGAAGCCCTGGGCCGGCAGCGCGCGGCTGACGAGGTCCAGGTCCGCATGGTCGGTCAGGAACATCGTGGTGCCGTCTTCCTCGCCGGGCTCAAAGTCCTGCGCACCGGCTTCAATAGCCGCCAGTTCGGGGTCGGCGCCGGCGGCCGCAGGTTCGGCTTCAATCATGCCCACGTGAGAGAAATCCCAGCTGACGGAGCCGGAGGTGCCCAGATGCCCTTTGCGGAACAGCACGCGCACTTCAGACGCTGTGCGGTTGAGGTTGTCGGTCAGGCACTCGACCATCACCGGCACGCGGTGCGGGGCAAAGCCTTCGTAGATCACGTGTTCAAAATGCACCGCATCGCCCGTGAGCCCGGCGCCTTTCTTGATGGCGCGCTCCAGCGTGTCTTTGGGCATGGAGACCTTGCGAGCCTGCTCCACCACCAGCCGCAGCCGCGAGTTTGACGCCGGGTCGGCGCCGTTGCGCGCCGCGACCATGATTTCCTTGGCGAGCTTTCCAAATAGACGACCCCTGGCGTTGGCGGCCAGTTCCTTGCCTTTTGCTTTCCATTGCGCGCCCATGTCTGATGTTCCTTGGTGTTGCGGCGCCTACAGCGCCTGGCTTTGTTTTAGAGTGGCCGGCTATGCGTGTGACAGCAGTTCTGCCACAGGACCGGGGCTCCGGTTATACACCCATCAAAGAGGCGCGCCTCAAACCACCAGGCCGGCCGTTTGCAAAAACGTCTGCAAGGCGGAAAAGTCCAGCGGTTTGGTCAGGTGTTCATCAAAGCCGGCGTCCAGGGCCCGTTGTTTGTCTTCGTCCGTGCCGAAACCGGTGAGGGCTGCCACGGTCACCCGTTCGCCGCCGTGCAGCGAGCGCAAGGCCGAGAGCACCTCGTAGCCGTTCATGCCGGGCATGCCGAGGTCCAGCAAAATGGCTTGCGGGGCTTGCTTGCGAAACAGCTCGAGCGCTGCGGGGCCGTCATAAGCCACTTTCACCTGGCAGTCCATCAGACGCAAGACCTCCGCCAGGCTGTTGGCTGCATCCTTGTTGTCGTCCACCACCATGATGGTCGCGCTGGATCCTTTGCCAGCCACCTCGTCTGCAGCGCCCGTGCTCACTTGCGCATTGGGCAGGAAAAACGAGAACCGGCTGCCGCGGCCGGGGCCTTCGCTTACGGCGCTCAGAGTGCCGCCGTGCATTTCGACCAGCGAGCGCGCCAGCGTGAGGCCTATGCCAAGCCCGCTTTCCCGCGCGGCTGTCTGCGCGTCGCCTTGTGAGAACAGCTCAAAGATATTGGACAAGGCCTCGGGCGAGAGGCCCACACCGCTGTCGCTCACCGTGGTGTATAGCTGCGTGCCGTCCTGCCAGACTTTCAGCTCGATCTGGCCCGCCTCGGGCGTGAACTTGGCCGCGTTGATCAGCAGGTTCTGCAGCACCTGCGCCAGGCGCGTGGCGTCGCCTTGAACCAGCATGGGCGCGGCCGGAATGTCCGTCGTCAGGCGGTGTCTGCGGGCATCCATCAACGGCCGCACCGCCTCGATGGACCGGGCCACCACCAGGTTGTAAGACACCTGTTCGGACTTGAAGCGAATCTTGCCGGTGGTCAGGCGCCCGACGTCCAGCAGGTCGTCGACCAGGCGTGTCATGTGCGAGAGCTGCCGGTCTATCATGTCGCGGCTGCTTCGCACCAGCGGGCTGGGCGAGGGCTCCAGCTGCAGGATGGTGATGGCGTTGCGGATGGGGGCCAGCGGGTTGCGCAGCTCGTGCGCCAGCATGGCCAGGAACTCGCTCATGCGCTTGCTGGATTTTTCCAGCTCGTACAGGCGCCGCCTTTCGGTCATGTCCCGCGTGACTTTGACAAAACCGCGCAATACCCGGCCCGCGTCATAAACAGGCGCGATCGCCACATTGGCCCAGAACACCGAGCCGTCGCGGCGCACGCGCCAGCCTTCTTCTTCCGCCCGGCCTTGCGCCAGGGCTGTTTTCAGCTCTTCCTGGGGCTTGCCTGCCGCCAGGTCTTCGGGGCGGTAAAACAGGCTGAAATGCTTGCCGATGACTTCGCTGGGGCTGTAGCCCTTGATGAGCTGCGCGCCCCTGTTCCAGCTTTCGATCACGCCGTCGGGGCTGAGCATGAAAATGGCGTAGTCCCGCACCCCTTCGATCATGAGCCGGAAGCGCTGCTCACTTTCGCGCAGCGCTTCCTCGTGAGCGCGGCGTTCGGTCAGGTCGCGCGTGACTTTGCCGAAGCCTTCGAGTTTTCCTTCCGGGTTCCTGAGCGCGGTGATCACCACGTTGGCCCAGAAGCGGCTACCGTCCTTGCGGATGCGCCAGCCTTCTTCCTCAAAGCGGCCGTCTTTCTCGGCGCGCCGCAATTCCTCGGCAGGCCACCCCGCGGCGACGGCCTCGGGCGGGTAGAAGATGGAGAAATTCCGGCCGATGATTTCGTCGGGCCGGTACTGCTTCAGGCGCTGGGCCCCGGTGTTCCAGGACATCACATTGCCCGTGATGTCGAGCATGAAAATGCCGTAATCCTGAACCGCGTCCACCAGCAGGCGGAAGCGGTCCGTCATGGGTTGTCTCGGGGGAGGGGGCGTTTGATTAGGCATCAAAACATAATACCCAGCCCGGCTTGCCGAAACTATAGGCGGATAGCCTGATTCGCTGTCATCCTGCCCGTTGGTGCGGCAAAAGCGATACCGCGTAAAACCTTACTTCACCGGGATCACCGTGCCCGCAGGCACTGGCACCGCCGTCACGCTGTTTTGCGGTGAGCCTTCGATCACGCGGTCTGAATAGGTCAGGTAGACCAGGGTGTTGCGCTTGGTGTCCACCATGCGCACCACGCGCAATTTTTTGAAGACCAGCGAGATGCGTTCGCTGAACATCTCTTCCTGTTTCTCAAGCGGTTTGCCGTTGAAGATGATGAGGCCGGTCTGCCGGCAGGCAATCGATGCCTCGGCCTTGTCTTCGGCCACGCCAAACGCACCCTTGATGCCGCCCGTTTTGGCGCGCGACACATAGCAGGTGATGCCGCTGACCTTGGGGTCGTCATAGGCTTCCACCACGATCTTGTGGTCGGGGCCTATGAACTTGAATACCGTGTCGACCGCGCCGATTTCTTCGCCGCCGGCGCCGCCGCAGGCTGACAAAAGCGTGGCCAGGCAAAGCGTGCTGAACGCGGGGCGCAGGCGGCGCATGGATCTGAATGGCGTGGTCATGGGGTATCCCTCCTGGTGTGTATGAATGCGGTGGGCTTCTTGCGGCCCCGGCTTTCTAATGTACAAAAGCCGCAGGCCGCGCGCCCCGCCCATTTGTATGTATCTGTTTATCTTCTGGGGCGGCTCTCAGGGCTTCAAGAGATCAAAGAAGCCGCTGGCCAGGCGTTCGCCGTTGACCATGATGTCCACCTCGTGCCGCCCTGCGTGGTGCACACGCGTCGTGAAGTCACGCACCACCTGGCTGCGCGAGAGCTCCACGCTCTCGCCGGCGGCCAGCGTCAGCTCCTTGAGCTTGAAGACCTTGGCCGAACTGCTGCCGGCCTTTTTGACATAGTGGACGGCGTAGTCCACCACCAGGCGCTGGCTCTGGCGCGAGGTCGATTGCAGCGTGAACGACAGCGTCAACCGCCCGCCCAGGGTGAGTTTTTTCGGGCTGACGGTCAAGCCGCTGATACTGACGGCCGCTTTTTTGCCCGCGCCAATCACGCCCAGCGCCTGCTTGTCGCCTTGCTTGATCAGCGTACGCAGCGCATGCCGCGCAATCCATGCGGTGTGCGGGTTCTCCAGCGGCCAGCTTTTCAGGCGCTTGAGTACCCACTCGGGATGCAGCTTGGTGATGTCGTTGAGGTGGTTGGCCACCGATTTGCGCACGTAAAGGCTGCTGTCGGCCTTGAGCACATCAAGGATGGGCGCGGCCAGTTCCGGGTCAGCCATCAGCGCATCCAGCCGGAAAGACCAGGGCAGGCGGGGGCGGCTGCCTTCACTTGCCAGGCGCCGGACATGCTCGCTCTCATCTTTGGCCCATGTTTTCATCACGGCCAGCGTGCGCGCCGGGTCCTGGCGGATGAACTCGCGGATGGCGAATTCCGAGCTGCCGAAGGCGGTGAAAAACTTCAGCGCTTCCATCGACGTCTCAAAGTCATCGCGCCCATACAAGCCCACGTAGTCCGGCAGCACCAGCGTGACAAAACCGCTGTTGATGCGCGGCGCCAGCTTGCGCAAGATGGCGATGGCTTTGGGGTAGTCGGCCGGCAACGTGGCATGCAGGCATTCGGTGGTGCGCCGCAGGCGCTGCATCAGCGAGAGATCGTCCAGGCCCGCCAGCGCGAGCTTGAGGAATTGTTTGCTGTCAAAGCGCGGGTAGACCGCCGCGGTTTCCGCCGCGATGTGGCGTATGCGTGCGGGATCAAAGATGTTTTTCAGGGCAGGTGCAGCGGTGTCAGACATGGCGACCGATTCTGCCAGCCAGCCACGCGGTGCGGCCAGCGGGGCAACCAATAGCTGCCCTGTTTCAGGGTCAACCCGCATTCCCGCTGGAGTCCTGCCTCTACCAGGCGGCTGTGGCCGCTCCTATCATCCAGCGATGACTTTCAGCCAATCTCTCAATGACCCTGCCGGCCTGCGGGCCCTGTTCGACGTCCAGCACCGCGCCAGCCGCGCGCAGATCGAGGTGCCGCTGGCCGTGCGCCGCGAGCGCCTGCTGCGCATCAAGGCCCTGCTGGACGAACACGGCAGCGCGCTGGCCCAGGCTGTCAATGCCGACTTCGGCGTGCGCTCGCCCCAGCTCACCGAAATTGCCGACATCTTTGTGCTGCGCTCGCTGTTGTCCAGCACGCTGAAGAACTTGCGCAAGTGGATGAAGCCGGTGAAGGTCAGCACGCCGCTCTACCTGCAGCCCTCACGTGCCTACCTGCAGCGCCAGCCGCTGGGCGTGGTGGGCGTGGTGTCGCCCTGGAACTACCCGGTGCAGCTCTCGCTCGGGCCCGTCATCACCGCGCTGGCTGCAGGCAACCGCGTGATGCTCAAGCCCAGCGAGCTCACGCCGCAAACTTCAGCACTGCTCGCCACGTTGATCGCAAAATCTTTTGCGCCCGACGAGTTATGTGTGGTGCAGGGCGATGGCCAGCTTGCCGCGGAATTTGCCAGCCTGCCGTTTGACCACCTGTTTTTCACCGGCTCCACCGCTGTGGGCCGCAAGGTCGCCGAAGCCGCGGCCGCCAACCTGACACCCACCACGCTGGAGCTGGGCGGCAAGTCGCCCTGCATCATCGATGCGTCCTGCGATATCGACAAAGCCGCCATCAAGATCGCCCATGGCAAGCTGCTCAACGCCGGCCAGACCTGCATCGCCCCTGATTACGTGTTGCTGCCCAAGGGCAGCGAGACGGCCTTTGGCGACGCCTTCGCCCGCGCGGTGGCCACGCTGTTCCCCACGATTGCCGGCAATCCCGACTACGCCGCCATCATCAGCCCCCGCCACCTGGAGCGCCTGCAGGCCCTGCTGGCGCAGGCCGAAGGCGAGGGCGCGCGGCTGCAGACCATCAACCCAGGCACGGCCAATGTCGGTACGCTGTCACGCCAGATGGCGCCGGTGCTGGTGTTCGACACGCCCGCAAACTCAAAGCTGCTGAGCGAAGAAATCTTCGGCCCCATCCTGCCCGTGCTGCCCTACGACTCGCTGGACGCGGCCATCGGCTACATCAACGCCCGGCCGCGCCCACTGGCGCTGTACTGGTTCGGCACCGACACCGGCTCGCGCGATCACGTGCTGGCCAACACGGTGAGTGGCGGTGTGACGGTGAACGACACGCTGATGCACATCGCCCACGAGAACCTGCCCTTTGGCGGCGTGGGTGAAAGCGGCTGGGGCGCGTATCACGGTGAAGCAGGCTTCTTGCGCCTGTCGCAGCAAAAGCCGGTGATGGTGCAGTCGAAATGGGCGCGCGGCGATTTGTTCTACCCGCCTTACGGCAAGCGGTTTGAGCAGGTGATGGGTTTGCTCAAGCGGTTGATCTGAGACCGGCGCAGGCCTTCCGGCCGGCCTGCCACCCGGGTGTAACGGGCGCCCCTTAGAATCGGCAAAAAACACATAGAGAGGGACAGGCTATGCCTTTTGTCGGACTGGGACTTCATTTCGTTGTTGCGGTGTTCTTTGCGGTCCATGCCTTGCGCAGCGGCCAGCAGATGTACTGGCTGATCATCCTGTTTTCATTTCCCCTGCTGGGCAGCATTGTCTATTTCCTGGCGGTCTACCTGCCGAACTCACGGCTTGAACGCGGTGCGCGCCAGGTGGTGGCCGCCGCCGCGAAGACGCTGAATCCCACGCGTGAACTCAAGGAGGCGCATGCCGCCTTTGACTACACGCCAACGGCGCAGAACCAGATGCGGCTGGCCTCCGCGTTGCTGGAAGCAGGTCAGGCCCTGGAGGCTGCCCAGAACTACGACGCGTGCCTCAAGGGCCCGTTCGCTTCCGACCTGGAGATCAGGCTGGGCGCTTCCCGTGCTTACTTTGCCTGTGAGCGCTACGCCGAGGCGATCACTCACCTGGAGTTCATCCGAAAAACCGACCCGGCTTTCCGCGCAGAGCAGATTTCACTGCTGCTCGCCCAGGCGTTGGCGGGCGCCGGCAGAAGGGCGGACGCGAAGGCAGAGTTCGAATCCGCCGTGGACCGCTTTGGAAGTTTTGAAAGCCGCGCCGAATACGCCATCTGGGCCGCGATGGCTGGAGATACCGCTACCAGCGCGCGCCTGCAGGTTGAGCTGCAGCGGTCGATGGAGCGCTGGAGCAAGCACACCCGCGAGTTGAACAAGCCCTTGCTGCGCCGCCTGAATGCTGCATTTGAAAGGCGCTGAAAGCGGCCTGCTCCGGGTTCTGTTTCTGTGCAGCCTGAACCGCTGGCGCAGCCCGACGGCCGAGCAAATCTTCGCGGAACATCCGGGTCTTGAGTGCTCGTCCGCAGGGCTCAACAACGGCGCCGACAATCCCTTGACGCCCGATCTGGTGGAATGGGCCGATCTGATCTTTGTGATGGAGCGCGCGCACAAGACGAAGCTGTCGGCCAGGTTCAAGAACCAGCTGCAGGGTAAGCGTGTCGTGTGCCTGGGCATCCCGGACAACTATCCCTATATGGACCCGGCGCTTGTCAAGCTGCTCAGAAGCAAGGTGACGCGGTTTTTACCCGGTACCTGAACACCGGACCCTTTGCTAACGCGCCGCCCCAAACACCTGCGCCCAATAGATCCCCATGCTGCTCTGCTGATTCACCACAAAGGCCGCACCCATTTCGCTGTAGGCCGGCGACATGATGTTGGCGCAGTGGCCGGGGCTGTTGATCCAGCCGCGTACGACGGCGTCTGCGGTCATCTGCCCGGCGGCGATGTTCTCGCCGATCTGGCGCCAGGGATAGCCGGCGAGGGTGGCCCGGCCGTCGACTGTGCTGCCGTCGCGGCCGGTGTGGCTGAAGTAGCTGTAGCGCGCCATCTCGGCAGCGTGGCTGCCGGCCACGCTTTGCAGCGTGGGGTTCAGGCGCAGCGGCGGCGCCGCCGCGAAAGCCTGGCTGCCGCAGCGCTGCGGCCGGGCGCGCGCCGCATTCACCAGCGCCAGGACCCGTTCCTCGACATCATCGGCCTGCGTCGCATTGGGCGGGGAAAAGGGCGCCGCCAGCACCACCCAGGTCTGGTTGCCGCTCTGGTGAAAGCCGGCCTCCTGCAAGTCGTCCGTCATGGCCGAGCGGCATGTCTTGCCCAGTGACCTGGGTGTCAGGGCCGCGGCGCCGGCAACGCCCCGCACTGTGATCTGGGTGGCACGTATGGCGCGGTAGCCCGCGGCCTTGAGCGCGGCATCGAGCTTGCTGCCGCGCGCCAGGAGCGCTGCGGTATGCGACAGCGCGGCGTTTTCGCGCAGCGACTCGGCTGGGCGCGTGCTTTTGTCGCAACCTTGCTGGCGCAAAGTGTTCAGTGCGCGCAGCAGCGTGGGGTGGCTGGCTGTTGACGGCTGTGCGTGTGCCGTACTGCCAGCCGCCATCAGCATTGCCAAGCAAACAACCATCGCTGCACAGCGGTGCTCAATTTGGCCCGGCAGTGTTCTATTTGCTACATTTTTGATAGCTACATTCCAATGATTGATATGGGCTACAGCCCGTTTTTGCTTTGAAAATGGCTGGGAGGCTGGCCCATCGCAGCCTTGAACATCGCGGAAAACGCGCTGTCGCTGGCATAGCCGCTGGCCGCCGCCACGGCGCTGACCGGCTGGCCGCGCGTGAGCAAAGGCAGGGCGTGCGCCAGGATGGCTTGTTGGCGCCACTGCTGGTAGCTCAGGCCCAGCTCGTCGCGAAAGAGCCGTGCCACCGTGCGTTCGCTGGCGCCGGTGGCCGCGGCCCATTCGGCCAGTGTCGCGCGCTCGGCGGGCGAGCGCAGCACGGCCTCGCAGAGGGCGCGCAGGCGCTTGTCGCCGGTTTGCGGGTGCGGCATGGGTACGCCCAGTGCCTGCGTGTCGGCATGCGCGAGTTCGTCCAGCACCAGGCCACTGAGCAATTGCTCGCGCGGCGCGGTCAGCGGCCGCTCGATCGCGGAAGTGTCCAGTGCGTGGATCGATTCGCGCAGCAACGGCGACACCACCAGCACGCGGCAGCCGCTCCAGCCCGGCGGCGTGGCGCTGGCGTCGATGTAGAGCGTGCGGAACTCGGCGGCTTCCAGCACTGTGACGTGGTGGCGGGCGCCGGGGGCGATCCAGACAGCGCGGGACGGCGGCACGATATAGCTGATTTCGCGGCCTTCAGTGCCGCTCTCGGCCGTGACCTGCAGCACCCCGGTGGCGCAATAGGCCAGCTGCGCCCAGGCATGCGAATGTGGCTCGAAGTGCGTGTCGGCCAGCAGGGAGCGGGACCGCACGCACACCGGCCGTGCCGGACTGGGCGTGAAGTTGCCGGTATCGCCCACGGGTATCAGCTGAAGGCTCGCAGCGGCGACGCGGGTCATCGGGCGATGCACCGGCCGCAAGGCCTGGCGGGGCGGTTTGATCGGTTTGTCTGAAATTCGATGAATCATGGCTTTTTGTCGCATTTCAGCAGGTAAGGCCAATACTACGATAGCGCCATGAATACTTCAAGCACCCTGAATTCACCCGCCGCGAACGCGGTATCGCTCAGGCAGGACGCCGGCGTGATAGGCCTGATCGGCACGGCGCACATGATCAGCCACTTCAGCCAGTTGCTGCTGGCGCCGCTCTTTCCCTGGCTCAAGGAAGAATTCAGCGTGAGCTATGCCGAGTTGGGCTTTTTGATGACGATCTTCTTCGTGGTCTCTTGCGCGGTGCAGGCGCTGTCGGGCTTTGTGGTGGACCGCTTTGGCCCGCGACCCATCCTGTTTGGCGGGCTCAGCCTGCTGGGCATCGCGGCGTTCGGTTATTCCGTCAGCACCAGCTACTGGATGCTGGCCGCCTTTGCCGTGATCGCCGGCATCGGCAACGGCGTTTTCCACCCGGTCGATTACACGCTGATCAACCGCAAGGTCAGCGCGCCGCGCCTGGGCCACGCCTACAGCGTGCACGGCATCACCGGCAGCCTGGGCTGGGCGCTGGCGCCGGCCATGCTGGTGCCGCTGACGTTTGCGTTTTCATGGCGCGTGGCCCTGGCCTGCGCGGGCGTGCTGGCTTTTACCGTGCTGGTGGTGATGGTCTTCAATCGCGACAAACTCACGCTTGCCGTGACGACACCTGTGAAGGGCGCGCCGGCGGCCGACAGCTCATTGGACTTCCTGAAAATCCCGGCGGTCTGGATGTGCTTTACCTTCTTCTTCCTCTACGCCATCGTGCTCAGCGTGGTGCAGGCCTTTGCGCCTGAAGCTGCGCGCCACCTGCATGAGGTGCCTTTGCCCCTGGTGGCCACGTGCCTGACGATTTACATGCTGAGCGCGGCCGGCGGCATGGTGATGGGCGGCTTCCTGGCGTCAGACCCGGCGCGCTGCGAGCGCATTGTGGGCATCGGCTTTGGCGTGGCGGCGCTGGCGGCCATATTACTGGCCGTGGGCAATTTTGCCGCCTGGATAGTGCCGGTGCTGTTCGGCGTGATGGGCTTCGCCTCGGGCATCGCCGGGCCGTCGCGCGATTTGCTGGTCAAGCGCTCGACGCCGGAGAATGCCTCTGGCCGGGTCTACGGCGTGGTCTATGCGGGCCTGGACATCGGCCAGGCCGTGTCGCCCCTGATTTTCGGCGCCATGATGGACCACGGCCAGTACCGTGGGGTGCTGCTGGGGCTGGCATTCATGCAATGCGTGCTGATTGCCAGCGCCTTTAATGTGCGCCGGGTGCGCCGCACGGCGTTGCCCGTTGCGGGGCAGTTGCCTACGGCCGTCTAAGCGGCTACCGGGGGCGGCTGGCGCCGTGCCTTGTGCGCGGCAGCAACGGTTTTGGGGTGGAGTTGCGCGCACCCCACGCCATGAAGGCGTTGCAAAGTGCATTTTCAGGGGCGCAGTCATATACTGATTTGCATGACCCTTACCCGGTATGCGATGACCCCTTCAAGCCGCCAACCCTTTGCTGTTTCTGCCTTGCGTGCCACTGGCCTGCTAGGTGCGGCGTTGTCTGCAGGGCTGGCGAATGCGCAGATCGCACCTATCCGGTACGAATTGACAGGTGACCTGGGCGGCGCTGTCTATGGCACGCAGAGCGTGATCCGCAGCAAGGGCGGCGAGACTCGCCTCTTGCCTTATGGCTTTTTTGACTACGGCCGTTTTGCGGCGCGGGTAGACACGCTGAGCCTGAAAACGGTGAAAGCCGGCTACGGCTACCTGGAGCTTGCGGGCCGCATCAGCCAGGACGGCTGGCGCGCAGACACGGCGGCTCTGTCGGGCCTCAAAGACCGCAAGACGCCGATCCCGCTGGGCATAGGCACCTTCCAGGAAACGCCCTACGGCGGCCTTTTCCTGAACGCCTTTGTGGACGCCAACAAATCGCATGGCGCCTTGCTGGAGGCCACCTACGCGGCCGAGCTCAAGGTGGGCAACTGGTCGTTCTTTCCGCAGGTGGGACTGGAATACAGCAACGCCAAATACAACAACTATCTCTATGGCGTCAGTGCGGCCGAGTCGGCAGCCAGCAGCTTTGGCGCCTACAACGCCGGCGCTTCAACCTCGCCGGTGCTGGGCCTGGGTGTGGATGTGCGGCTGGGCGAACCCTGGGTGCTGACGATGCAGGTGCGGCGCAAGTGGCTGGACTCGTCGGTGCGCAACAGCCCGCTGGTGAGCCGGCGCACGCAGGACTTCGGTTATATCGCGGTGTCTTACCGCTTCCGCTAAAGAGCGGGGCTCTAAACCGCGGATTTATGCCGCGCGATGCAGGTATCGAGCACTTCGCCACCGTCACGTTGCCACCAGTTGGCTGACGAAAAAATCTCCACCTCGCTGTAGCCTGCAAAGCCCTGGGCTTCCACCCAGCCGCGAATTTTTGAAATGTCGATGACGCCGTCGCCCATCATGCCGCGGTCGTTCAGCAAGTCCGCCGTCGGTGTGAGCCAGTCGCACACGTGGAAAGCCAGCAGCCGGTTCTTTCCCGCGCGTTTGATTTGCGCCTCAAGCTTCGGGTCCCACCAGACGTGGTACACATCCACCGCCACGCCGAGCGCGCCGGTGCCGGCAGGGTCGAGCGCATCGCACACGTCGAGTGCGTGCTCCATCGTATTGATGCAGGCGCGGTCTGCGGCGTACATGGGGTGCAGTGGTTCAATCGCCAGCGGCATGCCCGCGGTCCGGGCGTATTCGAGCAAGGTGGCGATGCCGTCATGCACCTGGCTGCGCGACAGCGCGATGTCTTTGTGCGCGGCCTTGCCGGCCAGCGCGCCCGGCAGGCCACCTACCACCAGCACCAGGCAGGCGGCGTTTAGCGCGCGGGCTTCGTCAACGGCGCGGCGGTTGTCGTCGTGAGCTGCTTTCAGGCCTGCCGCGTCTGCTGCGGGGAACATGCCGCCGCGGCAATAGCCCGAGAGCTCAAGCCCGTGGGTTTTGACAAGGCGAGAGATTTCACTGAGACCGGCAGCGGCCACTTGGTCGCGCCAGGGCGAGATGGCGCGTATGCCGCGTGCTGCGCAGGCTTCAATGATGTCTTGCAGCGATTGCTCCACGCCGCGCTGCTTGCGCACCGTGGCGGTGTTGATGGACAGCCAGCGGTGGTCTTGGGAAAAATCTCTCATTGGGTAAGCGCCGTCATTCGACACCGTGCAAGGCCAGCAGGCTCTTCATGCGGCGCACGGCCAGCTCGGGTTGCTGCAGCAGATTGGCCGCGTCGGCCAGCCGAAACAGCTCGGCCAGGTGCTGCAGCGAGCGCGTGCTCTGCTGTCCGCCCACCATGGTGAAGTGACTCTGGTGGCCGTTGAGCCAGGCCATGAAGACCACGCCGGTTTTATAAAAGCGCGTGGGCGCCGCAAAAATGTGACGCGACAGCGGCACGGTGGGGCCAAGGATGGCGTGGAACTTCTCGGTGTTGCCTGCGGCCAGCTCGCCCAGTGCGGCGCTGGCAGCCGGTGCGATGGCGTCAAAGATGCCTAGCAGTGCGTCGCTTTGCTGCTGGTTGGGGGCGCTACCCACGCCGTCGCCGGCAATCAGCTCTGCGTAGTTGAAATCGTCGCCGGTGTACATGCGCACACCCGCTGGCAATCGGCGGCGCATGGCGATTTCCTTGTCTTTGTCGAGCAGCGAGATCTTGATACCGTCGACCTTGCCGGCGTGCGCTTTGATGATGCCGAGCGCCGTGTCCATCGCGCGGTCTGCATCCAGGTTGCCCCAGTAGCCGGCCAGCGCCGGGTCAAACATGTCGCCCAGCCAGTGCAGCACCACGGATTGCCGGGCCTGGCTGAGGATGCGGTCGTACACGCGCTCGTAGTCTGCGGGGCTTTTGGCCACGCGGGCCAGCGCGCGCGAGGCCATCACGATCAGCTTGCCGCCCAGTTTTTCGATGGCGGCCATCTGCTCTTCATAGCCGCGAATGACGTCGTCAACCGTTTTGACCTCGTCAAGCACCAGGTGGTCGGTGCCGCAGCCTGAGGCGACGAGCGCACCCGGCATGTCTTTGGCGGCGTCGAGTGAGCGGCGGATCAGTTCTAGCGACGTCGGCCAGTCCAGGCCCATGCCGCGCTGGGCGGTGTCCATGGCTTCGGCGACGCCCAGACCCAACGACCACAGATGGCGGCGGTAGTTGATGGTGGCGTCCCAGTCGACCGCGCAGGCGAGCCAGGGGTCAACGGCGGCCAGCGGGTCGGCCACCACATGCGCGGCTGAGTAAGCGATGCGGTTAAAGGGCCGGCGAGCAGCAGGCTTGGTGGGCGCACTGCCGCGCAATGCATAGGGCTGCAAATCGCCGCCGGCCTGGGGCAAGGTGAGTGTCAGCGTCATGGGGTGTCCGTTTCAGTGTCCGCGTTGATGCATTTTCTTAAGCAAAATAGGCCTCTAGCCCTTGTTGTGTATTGGGGTATCGCTATCAAACTTGTAGCGGAGGCACATCGACCCAGCGCCGCTCTTTCCAGCTCTGCAGTGCGGCCTCGACCAGTTGCACGCCTTTGGCGCCCTCGGGCAACGTCCAGTGGTAGGGCTCGTTCTCCACCACGTGGCGGATGAAGTGCTCCCACTGGATCTTGAAGCCGTTGTCGTAGACCTGCGAGTCCGGCACCTCTTGCCACTGGTCGAAAAAATTCATCATCTGCTTCTCGTCGGGGTTCCACACCGGCCGCGGCGTGGTCACGCGCGACTGGGCACGGCAGCTCGACAGGCCCGCCACGGCCGAGCCGTGCGTGCCGTCCACATGAAAGGTGACGAGGTCGTCGCGGCGCACGCGTGTGGCCCAGGACATGTTCATCTGGGCGATGACCGGCTCCCCGTTGTGGCCGATGAGTTGGGCCGTCGCATAGGCCGCGTCGTCGGCGGTGGTCTTGTAGGGTTTGCCGGCTTCGTCCCAGCGTTCGGGAATGTGGGTGGCGCCTATGCACGAGACGGATTTGACTTCGCCGAACAGGTTGTCCAGCACATAGCGCCAGTGGCACATCATGTCCAGAATCATGCCGCCGCCGTCTTCGCTGCGGTAGTTCCAGCTTGGGCGCTGGATGGGCTGCAGGTCGCCTTCAAACACCCAGTAACCGAATTCCAGCCGCACTGACAGCATGCGGCCGAAGAAGCCGGCGCGGCGCAGCATGTCGAGCTTGCGCAGGCCGGGCAGGAAGAGCTTGTCCTGTACTGCGCCGTGTTTGAGGCCGGACTTTTCAGCCAGCCGGGCAATTTCAACGGCCTCATTGAGGTTGGTGGCGATCGGTTTTTCGCAATACACATGCTTGCCGCCGCGTATCGCCTTGGCCAGCAGAGTGGGGCGCATCTGCGTGGTACCGGCGTCGAAGAACACCGTGTCGCTCGGGTTGGCCAGCGCTTTGTCCAGATCGGTCCCCCAGCGGGCCACGCCGTGCGCCTTGGCCAGGGCTTCCATCTTCTCGGCATTGCGGCCGATGAGGATCGGGTCGGGCATGACGCGGTTGCCGTTGGACAGCAGCACGCCGCCCTGCGCGCGTATCGCCAGGATGGAGCGGATCAGGTGCTGGTTCATGCCCATGCGGCCGGTCACGCCGTGCATGATGATGCCCAGGGTTTGTGTGCTCATGGTGAGTTCCTTCGGTTGTACGGGTGTTCAATAAACGGAACGCATCGCGTCCCACGAAATGTTGCCGCCGGCCTGGCCGGTGGCAAAGCCCGGGCAGTCAAGCGAGGCCAGCGCGATCTGCCCGCCCTTGATGCGCAGCCGCACGGCATCGGCGGTGTATTCATAGAGCGAGTCATGCGCCAGCAGCAGGTTCTGCTGTTCGGTTTTGGGCGCGGCCATCAGTCCGTTGACGTAGTGGTGACCGTTGCGCTCTACGTGTGCCAGGCCCAGCCAGCTCACCAGCGCCAGGTCTTGCTGCACCCCCAGGCCGGCCTGCATGGTGAGGTCTTCACCCGAGAGGAAGTAGGGTGCACCAGGCGCCTTGGTGTTCCACTCGGCGCAGCGCGCGGCGTTGATGATGGATTTGTAAAAACCCTTGCAGCTTTTGCTCGATACGCCCGTGTAGCCCAGCGGCTTTGCCTTGACGAAAGCATCCAGTGTGGCGTCTGACTCGTCGACCAGCAGCGGAATGTGTTTGGCCAGCGCAGAGACGTCTTGCGATAGTGCCAGGTCGCGGCGCAGCGGCTGCTCCACAAAAACGATCTTGTCCACCAGCGGCGCCAGTTGCGGGTCGGACGTGAGCTGCGTGAAGAAATCGGCGAAGGCATCGGCACTGGCGTACTGCTCATTGCCGTCCAGCGTGATGACGCGCGCGACGTCTTCGATGACATGGCTGATGGCCATCAGGCGGGCGATGTCGGCTTCGGTGTCACCGCTCAGCTTGATCTTGAAGTCACGATGGCCGTAGCGGGCGATCACGGCTGCCAGTGAGGTGGGCAGGCCGTCGGCAGGTTCATGGGCGGGCCGGTCTGCGGAATAAATCGCATCGGCCAGGCCCACGGTATGCCGCGCCGCGATCTGCTTGCGCGGCATTTGCAGCGACAAGAAGCGCGCCATGTCGAAGCCCTTGAGGTCGTCGGCCAGGCCTCTGCCCCGCAGGTCAAGCCCTGCCACGTTGGCGCTCATTCCCGCAGCAAAACTGCAGCCGAGCTTGAGCAGCAGGGCGTCGAGGATGGCGCGGTCCAGCAGGGCAGGGCCGTAGCTGGCGGCCAGGGGATTGAGCCCCGCTTGCTCAGCGCTTTTGAGCAGCGGCTTGTAGCGTTGCGCGAAATGCTCCCAGGCGGTGCGGTTGCTTGCGTCAGCGCAGTAGGCGGCACGGGCGGCCTTCAGCGCGTCGCGCAGTTGCCTGAAGTTGTCTTCATTGGAGAGTGCGGGGTTTTTGTCAAACCACTTCGGGATCATCATCTCGGCCGCTGAGCCGAGTGAGGTGGAACCGTCGGCAAAGCGGATGCGCGCCTGCACATACACCTGCGGGCACGAGGTGACGGTGGCGGCGCCGAAGCGAAACGGCAGGCGCAGCACCACATCGCGCTCGGAAAAGCGGATCTCGTCAATCCGGAAGCGGAGAGGTTCGTCCATGGCGTTGAGTGGCAATGCTGCTCAGTGATCCAGCGTGCCTTGCGAGTAAAAGTGCGCGCGTATTTGTTTGGCATACACCGCGAACTCGGGCGAGCCCATCATGTCCAGCGTGCGCGGGCGCGGCAGGGCTATGTCGTAGATGGCGGCAATAGCCCCCGGCCGCTCGCTCATCACGATGACCCGGTCCGACAGGAACACCGCCTCGGGAATGCTGTGGGTAATCAGCAGCACGGTTTTTTGCGATGCCGACCAGATACGCTGCAGCTCCAGGTTCATCTTCTCGCGCGTCATCGCGTCCAGCGCGCCGAAGGGTTCGTCCATCAGCAGCACGGATGGGTCATGCAACAAGGCCCGGCAGATGGAGGCGCGCTGCTGCATGCCGCCCGACAGCTGCCAGGGGTATTTGTTTTCAAACCCTTTGAGGCCGGCCATCTCGATCAGCTGCATGGCCTTGGCCAGTGACTGTTCTTTGGGCATGTGGCGCATCTCGGCCTGCAGGAGGATGTTTTTGAGCACCGTGCGCCAGGCCAGCAGCACTGCGCTCTGGAACACGATGCCCACGTCTTTTTGCGGCCCGTTGATGGGCTTGCCCGCCAGTGTGAGCGTGCCGCCCGAGATGGGCAGCAGCCCGGCCACCATTTTCAGCAGCGTACTTTTGCCGCAGCCTGAAGGGCCGACCACCGAGATGAATTCACCCTCGCGGATGGAGAAGTCGAGCGGTTTGAGAGACTCGACGGGGCCATCTTTGGTCTGGTAGATCTTGGAGACGCCGCGGGCTTCTATCAAGTGGTCGTTGGGCATGGATGCGATACGCCTTCTTCAGTCTTCTTCAGTTCGTGGGGAGGAAATCCAGGCTCACGTAGTCTTCAGGTTTGCCTCGCGTGGAGGCGTCCATGCCGCCGTACTGCACCAGCAAGTCCAGCGAGTCACTGACGTTTTTCATGGTGACGCGGAAGGGCCGCTGGTTGGCGGTTTCCTTGGTGTGATAGAGCGCCACGCTTTGCTTCATGCCCACGATCAGCGTGTCGCGCACGCCGGCTTTGGGGTTGGCCTTGAGCATGGCGTCGACGGCGGCTTCAGGGCTTTTTTCGGCGGCTTCAGCGGCGCGGGTGGAGGCACGCATAAAGCGTTTGACGAGGTCGGGGTTTTCCGTCAGCAGGTTTTTGTTGGCGATGATGCCGGAGCTGATCTGGTTGATGCCGGAGTCGGCAAAACGGATGGGGTAGACCTGCTTGCCGGTGGCGTCCTGCAGCTTGATGGCCTGGTCCATGACATAGCCGAGCAGCAGGTCGGCCTGGCCGTTCATCACGGCATTGAGCTTGGTCTGGCCGTCGCCCGAGACGATCTTGACCTGGTCGGCCTGGATGTTGTTGACCTTGAGAAACAGCGGCCACATCTGCGACATCGAGTCACCCGGTGTGGTGGCTACGGTTTTGCCGATGATGTCTTTGGGTGACTTGATGTTCTTGTCGGCAAAGCCCATGACCGACATCGGGCTCACCTGAAACAGCACGCCAGTGGACTTGAGCGGCGCGCCCTTGGCGGCGGCCTTGATCATGGTGGTGACGTCGATGTAGCCGAAGGTCGCCGACTTGGCCGCCACGGCCTGGGCAGTGACGGCTGAGCCACGGCCTTCCTGGATGTCGAGGTCTATGCCTTCTTCGGCGTAGAAGCCGCGCTCTTTACCGAGGAAGAAGGGAGCGTGCTCGCTGTAGAGGTACCAGTTGAGCATCAGCGTGACTTTTTCGGGGGGCTTTGTCTGGGCCTGGGCTGGCGCCATGGCGAGCATCAAGGCGCCGGCGATGGCTGTGAGCAAAGGGGAAATGCGGTTCTTCATGAGGTGTCTCCTGGGGTTGCCGGTGATGGAACGTGACGAGGGGAACGTGAAATGACGAAAGAAACTCTGAAACTCAAAACACATGGCGCTGCGAGGCATGCCAGGGAATCGTGAAACGCTCGGCCAGGTCGATGGCCGCAAACAGCAGCACACCGATGGACGACAGCACGACCAGCGCGGCGAACATCAGCGGCAAATCGAAGTTGCCGTTGGCCACCTGCAGCACATAGCCGATACCGGAATTGGAGCCCACGAACTCACCGACCACCGCGCCCACCACAGCCAGCGTGATGGACACCTTCAGGCCACTGAAGATGGCGGGCAAGGCCTGCGGCAGGCTGATCTTGAAAAAAGTCTGCAGGCGGCTGGCGCCCATGGAGCGCGCCAGGTCCAGCATGTCGGGCTCAACCGACTTGAAGCCCATGACGGTGGATACCACAACGGGGAAGAAGCCCAGCAAAAAAGCCGAAATGATCTTGGGAAAGATGCCAAAGCCAAACCATACGACAAAGAGCGGCGCAATCGCCACCTTGGGAATGCTTTGCGAAAACACCAGCAGTGGGTAGACGTAAGACTCGACGAGGCGGGAGTAGGCGATCACCATGGCCAGCGGAATGCCGATGACGATGGTGAGCGCAAAGCCGCCCAGCGTGGCTTGCGTGGTCTTCCAGCTTTGCTTGAGAAGGTTGCTCCATTCCGCGACCAGTTGTTGCACGACTTGCTCGGGCCGGGGGATCAGGTAGGCCGGGATACTGAAGATGCGGATGGCCACGTCCCACAGCACCAGCAGCAGGATGATCAGCAGGAAGGGCCTGAGCGCCGGTAACAGCAGCAACTTGCGCAGCATCGGGAAGTCTCCTTGTCGCCCATGCGGCGCAGCGCCGAAGACCGGCACGTCCGTATGTAACTATATGGTGAATTGTTGAGGCTGTGCGGATGCCTGTCAACGGTCCCTAGGGAAATCCCGGGGCTACGCCGGCGGGCTCGCCGCGCTCAGCGCATGACGTAGCCGAGCACCATGTCTGTCATATGCGACAGGCGCTGCGCCATGGCTTTGGGGGCGCGCAGGTCACGCCCGAAGATGGTGGAAAGCGTCTGGTTATTGGACAGATAAAAGTAACAAATCGACGCAATCGAGATGTAGAGCTGAATCGGGTCTATGCCGGCCCTGAAGAGGTCTTGCCGGCGCCCGCGCTCGAGCACGGTGTCCAGCATCTGCACCAGCGGGGAGTTCATTTCCTGGATGCGGGAGGACTTCTTCAGGTGCGCCGCATTGTGCTGGTTTTCACTGTTGAGAAGCGAGATGAACTCGGGATGCTCAAGGTAGTAATGCCAGGTAAAGGACACCAGCTCGCGGATGGCCTCAACGGGGTCCATTTCGTCCAGGTGCAGCTTCTGCTCAGCCGCGCGAATGTCGGCATAGGTGTTCTCCAGCACCGCCAGGAAGAGGTCGTCCTTGCTCTTGAAGTAGTAGTAGATCAGGCGCTTGTTGATGTCGGCACGCTCGGCGATGCGGTCAACCCGTGCGCCTGCCAAACCGTAGAGCGCGAACTCGTCGCGCGCGGCCAGCAAGATGGTTTGCTGTGAGCGGTCGGCATCGCGTGAGCGGGGTTCTGGTGGTGATGAGGTAGCGGCTGGCATGTTGCAAATTTAACCGTTTGGTGAATTAAATCAAGTCCCTCTGTTGAGAAAGGAGGGCCCGGCCTACGCCAATGCGCGCAGTCCGCACTACCGTTTTGCGCGCCACCGTTTCATAATGGTTCAGGCCTTGGCCATTCGCGCCCAGGCCGTAACGCAAGCCAAGGAGGCGGCCATGAGCAACTCGAACACACCCAAAGACGGTGATTTTGCGCACTGGGTTGAAGAGAAATCGGAAGCGCTGAAGTTTGAACTCGGTGAAAAATTCCCGGTGCCGCCCACTGTCCTGGTTTCAACCTCGGTCCACGCGGAAACCGGCCGGCAAAAGCTTGAGGAAGTGTTGCTTGAGCACGAAGAGCCCACGCAGGAGTTCCTCGACGAGCTGGCCGCGATGGAAGCCGCGCCTCCGCTGAGCGACGAAGAGCTGGATCGGCAGGCCATGGCCGCCGGTGGTGGTGACGGCGACGCGGCTACGCCTGAATAGATGTGGCCCCCACGGTCGCTCACTTCGTGTAGCTCTCTGCCCCCCGAGGGGGCCGCCCGCCTGCGGTCTGGCGAAGCCAGTCCCGCGGTGAAATTGGCCCACCCCCGTCCAGGCTCACTGCGTGTAGCCTGTTCCCCCCTTGCAGGGGACGGCGCCTGCGGCCCGGCAAAGCCGGTTCCGCGGCACCCGCTTGGTTGAAGAGCCGCCTCTCGGTCGCTGCGCCTGTGCTCATTCCAGCGGCACAATAGGCTGATGACTACCTCCCAACTCGCAGGCCACCTTCTCGTCGATTGCCTTCTGGCCCAGGGCGTTACCCATGCGTTTGGCGTTCCCGGTGAAAGCTACCTGGCCGTGCTGGACGGCCTGCATGCGCGCCAGGACAAGATCCGGTTCGTCACCTGCCGGCAGGAGGGCGGTGCGGCCTTCATGGCCGAGGCGCATGGCAAGCTGACGGGGCGGCCGGGCGTCTGCATGGTCACGCGCGGGCCGGGCGCCACCAATGCGTCCATCGGCGTGCACACGGCTTTCCAGGATTCAACCCCGATGGTGCTGCTGGTGGGCGACGTGGCCAGCGACTGCCGCGACCGCGAGGCCTTCCAGGAAGTGGACTACTTCAATTTCTTCGGGCCCAGTACCAAGGCGTTCGCCAAACGTGTAGAACGCATCGATGACGCTGACCGCATTCCTGAATACATCGCGCGCGCCTTCGCCACCGCCATGAATGGCCGGCCGGGTCCGGTGGTGCTGATCCTGCCCGAAGACATGCTGACCCGCATGACGGCCGCGCAGCCGCTGCCGCGTGTAGAGGCGGTGCAGGCCTGGAGCGACCCGGGCTCGCTGCGCACGCTGCGCGAGATGCTGCTCAAGTCCGAGCGCCCGTTGGTCATCGCGGGCGGCGGCGGCTGGACGCCGCAGTCGGCGCAGGCGCTGCAGCGCTTTGCCGAAAACTGGAAGCTGCCGGTGGGCAATGCGTTTCGCTTTCAGGACACCTTTGACAACCACCACCCACTGTATGCCGGCGACGTGGGCATTGGCCTCAACCCGAAACTGGCCGCGCGCGTGAAGGCCAGCGACCTCATCATCGCCATCGGCCCGCGCCTGGGCGAGATGACGACCGGCAACTACACGCTGCTCGAAGCGCCCCGGCCCAAGCAGAAGCTGGTGCACATCCACGCCAGCGCCGAAGAGCTCAACCGCGTCTACCAGGCGGACCTGGCCATCAACGCCACCATGAATGCCGCGGCTCGATCTCTAGAGGTGCTGACCGCGCCGGTCACAGTGGCCTGGGAGGCCTGGACGGCGTCGACGAACGAGGACTACCTGGAAAATCTCAAACCCACGGCAACAGCCAACCTGCCGGGCGACATCGACATGCCCACCATCGTCGGCCTGCTGCAAAAACATTTGCCGGCCGATGCGGTGCTGACCAACGGCGCAGGCAATTTCGCCAGCTGGGTGCACCGTTTCTTCAAGCATCACGGTCTGGTCAAAGGCCACAAGACGCAGCTGGCGCCTACCGTGGGGGCCATGGGTTACGGTGTGCCTGCGGGTATCGCGGCGGCGATTACGACGGGACGGGTGGCCTTCACCATCGCGGGTGACGGCGACTTTTTGATGAACGGCCAGGAGCTAGCCACCGCCGTGCAGCACGGCGCCAAAAGCATCATCGTGCTGCTCAACAACGGCATGTACGGCACGATACGCATGCACCAGGAGCGGGAATATCCGAAGCACGAAAGCGGTTCACGCCTGAACAACCCGGACTTCGCCGCGCTGGCGCGTGCCTACGGCTACGCCGGCGTGCACATCACGCGTACGGCAGAGTTCGAAGCCGAGCTGCTGGCGGCGCTGGCGCGCAAGGAGGGCACGGTGATCGAGGTCACGCTGGACCCGGAAGTCATCACCACGCGCGGCACCCTGTCGGCCATCACGCAGAACGCGTTGAAGCAGCCGCTATCAAAAGAATAGCGACCTACCAATGTACTTAAAGGGCTGTAGGCCTTTTTCTCTTAAATTTTCTTAAGAGAACGATTGATGCAATGGCGGCTTCATGACGAAGCCGCCTGAGCCCACCCAGGATTACTCCTTGATGTCCACAGCGTAGAAGTTGTGGCGGCCGAACGGGCTGTTCTTGTAGCCGATCACGCTCTTGCGGATGGGTTTCAACTGCACGGCGTGGGCGATGGTGAACCAGGGAGCCTGTTCCTTGAAGATGACCTGGGCCTGCTGGTAGAGCTTGATGCGCTCTGCAGGGTTGGTCACGGTCTTGGCTTTCACAACCAGGTCGTCATACGGCTGGTAGCAGAACTTGGCAATGTTGGAGCCGCCGGGCTGGGCCGAGCCGCAGCTGAGCAGGGTGTGCATGAAGTTGTCAGGATCGCCGTTGTCGCCGGTCCACCCCAGCATGGCCATCTGGTGTTCACCGGTCTGCAAGCGCTTGCGGTACTCGCCCCACTCGAAGCTCTTGATCTCGGCGGTCACGCCAACCTTGGCCAGGTCAGCCTGCATCAACTCGGCAATGCGCTTGGCATTCGGGTTGTACGGGCGCTGCACGGGCATGGCCCACAGGTCGGTGGTGAAACCGTTGGGGAAACCGGCCTGGGCCAGCAATTTCCTGGCGGCTTCGGGGTTGTACTCGTCGTCCTTGATGGCGTTGTTGTACGCGGCCATGGTCGGCGGGATCGGGTTCTTGGCGGCAACACCGGTGCTCAGGTACACGCCATCAACAATGGCTTTCTTGTTGATGGCCATGTTGATGGCCTTGCGCACGCGCACGTCGTCAAACGGCTTCTTGGTCGTGTTGTAGGCCATGTAGCCCACGTTCAGGCCGGCCTGCTCGATGATCTGGATATTTGGGTCTTTGCGGATTGCGTCCAGGTCGGGGGGGTTGGGATAAGGCATGACATCGCATTCACCCTTTTGCAGCTTGGCCCAGCGAACCGATGCGTCAGGCGTGATCGAGTAGACGAGGTCGTCGATCTTGGCCTTGCCGCCCCAGTATTGCGGGAAAGCCTTGTAGCGGATGACCGCGTCTTTCTGGTACTGCACCAGGTAGAAGGGGCCGGTGCCGACCGGGTCCTGGTCGATTTTCTCGGGCGTGCCGGCTTTCAGCATGGCGTCGGCGTATTCCTTGGACTGCACAGCCGCGAAAGGCATGCCCAGATTGGACAGGAAAGGCGCTTCAGGCTGGTTCAGCGTGATCTTGACGGTGTAATCGTTGACTTTTTCCACCGACTTCAGCAGCTTGGGCATGCCCATGTTGATGAAGTAGGAGTGGTTGGGGCTGGTGACCTTGAAGAAGGGGTTGTCTTCTTTCCACTGGCGTTCAAACATGAACAGCACGTCGTCGGCGTTGAAGTCGCGCGTTGGCTTGAAGGCCCGGTTGGTGTCTTGCCATTTCACGCCCTTGCGCAGCGTGAAGGTGTAGGTCAGGCCGTCGGCGGAAATGTCCCATTTTTCGGCCAGGCCGGGGACAACCTTGGTGCCGCCGTATTCGAATTCGACAAGGCGGTTGTAGACGGGTTCGCTGCCGTCAAACGATGTACCCGTGGTGTTGACACCGGGGTAGAAATTTTCGGGGCTGCCTTCAGAGCAGAACACCAGCGTCTTGGCGGAGACGGGTGAAAGTGCCAGCAGCGCTGGCAGGGCGATGGCGCACAGCAATGCGCGCTGGCCCCGGTGCAATTTACCTGCGCGAGGGCTTGCACTTGGTTGGGTCTGCATCATGGGGATCCCTTTTTTAAGGTTAATGCTGCTTTGCAGCGGGCTTGCGGCCATTTTGCACAGCATTCATGATCTTTGGGTGCCCTGATCATTGGAAAATGGAATCTGAAACCGTGCGGTAATAGATGGTTTCAGGTCACGCGCGAGAAAGTTTCAGCACACGGCGCGACGGCAATGCGGCGGCGCCGGCGCAAAGAGGGCACGGTGATTGAGGTGACATTGGACCTTGCCGGTCATTAGGCCGAAGGCGTTGAAGCGGCCGCTATAAAAAGAGGAGCGGCTAGCCTATGCAGTGGAAGGGCTGGAGGCCGATTTCGCTTAAAAAATCAGGAAAACAAGAAACAAAAAAGCCGGGTCACCCCGGCTTTTTTCATGGCGGCAGCTTCATGCAGAAGCCACCTGACTCCTTAAAGGATTACTCCTTGATGTCCACAGCGTAGAAGTTGTGGCGGCCGAACGGGCTGTTCTTGTAGCCGATCACGCTCTTGCGGATGGGTTTCAGCTGCACGGCGTGTGCGATGGTGAACCAGGGAGCCTGTTCCTTGAAGATGACCTGGGCTTGCTGGTAGAGCTTGATGCGCTCTGCAGGGTTGGTCACGGTCTTGGCTTTCAGGACCAGGTCTTCATACGGCTGGTAGCAGAACTTGGCGATGTTGGAACCGCTAGCGGACTGTGCCGAAGCGCAGCCGAGCAGGGTGTACATGAAGTTGTCAGGATCGCCGTTGTCGCCGGTCCAGCCCAGCATGCCCATCTGGTGTTCGCCGGCTTGCAAGCGCTTGCGGTACTCACCCCATTCGAAGCTCTTGATCTCGGCGGTCACACCGACTTTGACCAGGTCAGCCTGCATCAACTCGGCAATGCGCTTGGCATTGGGGTTGTACGGGCGCTGCACGGGCATGGCCCACAGGTCGGTGGTGAAACCGTTGGGGAAGCCCGCAGCGGCCAGCAATTTCTTCGCGGCTTCGGGGTTGTACTCGTCGTCCTTGATGGCGTTGTTGTACGCGGCCATGGTCGGCGGGATCGGGTTCTTGGCGGCAACACCGGTGCTCAGGTACACGCCGTCAACAATGGCTTTCTTGTTGATGGCCATGTTGATGGCCTTGCGCACGCGCACGTCGTCAAACGGCTTCTTGGTCGTGTTGTAGGCCATGTAGCCCACGTTCAGGCCGGCCTGCTCGACGATCGTGACGTTGGAGTCCTTGCGGATCGCGTCCAGGTCGGCGGGATTTGGGTAAGGCATGACCTGGCATTCGTTCTTCTGCAGCTTGGCCCAGCGGACCGATGCGTCAGGCGTGATCGAGTACACGAGGTCGTCGATCTTGGCCTTGCCGCCCCAGTATTGTGGGAAAGCCTTGTAGCGGATGACCGCGTCTTTCTGGTACTGCACCAGGTAGAAAGGGCCGGTGCCGACAGGGTCCTGGTCGATTTTCTCGGGCGTGCCGGCTTTCAGCATGGCGTCGGCGTATTCCTTGGACTGCACAGCCGCGTAAGGCATGGCCAGGTTGGCGAGGAAAGGCGCTTCAGGCTGGTTCAGCGTGATCTTGATGGTGAGGTCGTTGACCTTTTCCACCGACTTGATCAGCTTGGGCATGCCCATGTCGCTGAAGTAGGAGTGGTTGGGGCTGGTGACCTTGAAGAAGGCGTTGTCTTCTTTCCACTGGCGCTCAAACATGAACAGCACGTCGTCGGCGTTGAAGTCGCGCGTTGGCTTGAAGGCCTTGTTGCTGGCGTGCCATTTCACGCCCTTGCGCAGCGTGAAGGTGTAGGTCAGGCCGTCGGCGGAAATGTCCCATTTTTCGGCCAGGCCGGGGACAACCTTGGTGCCGCCGTATTCGAATTCGACGAGACGGTTGTAGACGGGTTCGTTGGCATCAAACGACGTACCCGTGGTGTTGACACCGGGGTAGAAGTTTTCGGGGCTGCCTTCAGAGCAGAACACCAGCGTCTTGGCGGAGACGGGTGAAAGTGCCAGCAGCGCTGGCAGGGCAACGGCGCACAGCAATGCGCGCTGGACCGGACGGAGCCGGCTCGCACTTGGTTTGGTCTGAATCATTTGACGATCCCTTTGGAGGTTAATGCTGCTTCGCAGCGGGGCTTGCGGCCAGTTTGCACAACATTTGTGACGTTGTGCGCCCTGGTCATTGAAAAACGTGGCCTGAAACCGGTGCGGATATGCATGGTTTCAGGTCACGCAGTGAGAAAGTTTTCAGCATAGTGGCACGCAACCTGCCGCTCTGCAACTTCGCGCAGCTGCGGCCTTTCGGCGCGGCAGCGGTCAGTGACGTGCGGGCAGCGGGTAGAGAACACGCAGCCGGTGGGCGGGTTGAGCGGCGAGGGCAATTCGCCCTTGAGCACGATACGTTGTTTGACGCCCGTACCGGCAAGACCCGGTGTGGACCCCAGCAACGCTTGGGTGTAGGGGTGCAGAGGGCGGTTGAAGAGGGTGTTTTTCTCGCCCTGCTCAACGGCATGGCCCAGGTACATCACCAGCACGTCGTGGGCGATGTGGCGCACCACACCCAGGTCGTGCGAGATGAACAGGTAGGCCAGGCCCATGGACTGCTGCAGGTCGGCCAGCAGATTGAGCACCTGGGCCTGGATGGAGACGTCAAGGGCCGACACCGGCTCGTCAGCCACCACCACGGTAGGGTTGAGCATCAAGGCGCGTGCAATGGCGATGCGCTGGCGCTGGCCGCCCGAGAACATGTGGGGGTAGCGGTCGTAGTGCTCGGGGCGAAGGCCCACCATGGCCAGCATGGCGCGTGCTTTTTCGGCGCGCTCCGCAGCGGTCAGGGAGGTGTTGATTTCCAGGGGCGCTTCAAGGATCGCGCCGATTTTCTTGCGCGGGTTGAGTGAACCGTAGGGGTTCTGGAACACCAGCTGCACGGCTTTGCGCAGGCCCTGACGCTCTTCCTGGCCGCCGTTTACTGCGTCGATGCCGGTGATGCGCAGTTCTCCACCCGTGGGGGTTTCGATCAGCGACACCATGCGGGCCAGCGTTGATTTGCCGCAACCCGATTCGCCTACAACGGCCAGTGTCTTGCCGGCATTGACCGTGAAGGAAACGCCACCGACAGCTTGCAGGTGGTCGGACTTGCGCATGAAACCGCGGCGGATTTCATAGACTTGCCGGAGGTTTTTGGCCTCGACAACGGGGCCGGTGGGCAGGGTGCGCGGGATGATGGTGGCAGCGGTGCTCATTGCGCGGCCTCCATCAGCGGGGTGTCGCGTTCGATGTTGCCTTCGCGGCTAGGGTCTCCCAGCGGGTAGTGGCAACGCACCATGCCGTCCTTCCAGGCGCGCAGCAGCGGGCGCTCGTTGCGCGAGTGCTCAGTGGCGTAGGAGCAGCGCGGGGCGAACAGGCAGCCTGCCGGGCGGTCATAGAGGCCGGGCACCATGCCGGGAATGGTCGCCAGGCGTGAGCTGCCGTCGCTGCGCTCGGGCAGGGCGGACAGCAGGGCTTCGGTGTAGGGATGCTGGGGGGTATTGAAGAGGGCCTGGGCGCTTTGCTCTTCCATGATCTGACCGGCATACATGACGGCGATGCGCTGCGCCATTTCAGACACCACGCCCATGTTGTGGGTGATCAGCACCAGGGCCATGCCGCGCTCCTTTTGCAGGCTGCGCAGTAAATCCAGAATTTGCGCCTGGATGGTCACGTCCAGCGCCGTGGTGGGCTCGTCGGCAATCAAGAGGCGCGGGTTGCAGGCGATGGCCATGGCGATCATCACGCGCTGGTTCATGCCACCGGAGAGCTGGTGCGGATAGGCCTTCAGGCGGCTTTCGGGTGAGTTGATGCCGACCTGTTCAAGCAGCTCGATGGCCTTGCGCGTGGCGGCTTTTTTGTCCATGCCCAAATGCAGGCGCAGGGTTTCGGTGATCTGGAAGCCGACGGTGAAGCACGGGTTCAGGCTGGTCGTGGGCTCCTGGAAGATCATCGCCACGTCTTTGCCGATGAGCTTGTTGCGCTCGCCTTGCGACAACTTGAGAAGGTCGTGACCGGCAAACCGCAGCTTGTCGGCTTTCACGCGGCCGGGGTAGGCGACCAGGCCCATCAGGGCCATCATGGTGACGCTTTTGCCGGAGCCGGACTCGCCCACGATGCCAAGGACTTCGCCTTCTTCAAGCGACAGGCTGATGCCGTCGACGGCATGCATGATGCCGTTTTGCGAGGGGAACTCGACGGAGAGGTTTTCTATTTCTAACAAAGCCATACGAAATCTTTCAGCGCTTCAGCTTGGGGTCGAACGCGTCGCGCAGTCCGTCGCCGAGCAAATTGAAGGCCAGCACAGTGATCAAAATTGCGAGGCCGGGAAATGTGACAACCCACCAGGCGCGCAAGACAAATTCGCGGGCATCGGCCAGCATGGTGCCCCATTCGGGTGAGGGCGGCTGGGCGCCCAGGCCCAGGAAGCCCAGGGCGGCCGCGTCCAGGATCGCGGTCGATACGCCCAGCGAAGCCTGGACGATCAGCGGCGCCGTGCAGTTGGGCAGGATTTCGCTGAACATCAGGCGGATGCGGCTGGCGCCGCTCATGCGGGCGGCGGTGACGTAGTCGCGCGAGGTCTCGGCGATCACGGCGGCGCGGGTGATACGCACGTAATGCGGCAGCACGACGATGGCGACAGCCAGCATGGCGTTCATCAGACCGGGGCCGAGGATGGCCACGATCACGATGGCCAGCAGCAAGCTGGGCAGGGTCAGGATGATGTCCATCAGGCGCATCACGGCGATCTCGAAGATGCCCCGGAAAAAGCCTGCCAGCAGGCCCAGCACCGTGCCGACGATGACCGACAGCGCCACCACGGCCAGGCCGATGACCAGCGACAGGCGGGCGCCGTACATCAGGCGGGAGAGGATGTCGCGGCCAATGGCGTCGGTGCCCAGCGGGTAACTCCAGGAGCCGCCCGCCTGCCAGGCCGGCGGCTTGAGGAACACCGTGTTGTCGGTGATGTTGGGCGCATGGGGCGCCAGCAGCGGCGCGAACAGGGCGATCAGCAGCACGCCGATGACGATGACCAGGCCCATCACGGCGCCATTGTTGGCGCTGAAGTAGTTCCAGAACTCGCGCAGCGGGTGCGGCGGCGCTGGAGGCGTGCCCGGTTTCGGGGTGGCGGTTTTCAAGGTAGCCGTGCTCATCGCTGGTGCCTGATGCGTGGGTTAATGATGCCGTAGGTGATGTCCACCAGCAGGTTGACGGCCATGACGATGGCGCCCAGCAGCAGGATGCCGCCTTGCAGAACGGGGTAGTCGCGGCGGCTGATGGCTTCGATCAGCCACTTGCCGACACCGGGCCAGGAGAAGATGGTTTCAGTCAGGATGGCGCCTGTGAACAGCACGCCGACCTGCAGGCCGATCACGGTGACCACCGGGATCAGCGCGTTGCGCAGCGCATGCAAGGCCACTACGCGCAGGTTGGACAGCCCCTTGGCGCGGGCCGTGCGGATGTAGTCTTCGCCCAGCACTTCCAGCATGGCCGAGCGCGTCATGCGCGCAATCACGGCCAGTGGATTGGTGCCCAGCACGATCATCGGCAAGATAAGGTGGGAGGCCGCCGACCAGAACGCGCCCTTGTCTTCCGACAGCAGCGAGTCAATCAGCAGGAAGCCCGTGGTGGGCTCAATGAAGTACTGCACCGACAGGCGGCCCGATACGGGTGTCCAGCCGAGCTCAACCGAGAACAGCAGGATCAGCAGCAGGCCCCACCAGAAAATCGGCATGGAATAGCCCGTGAGGGATACCCCCATGACGCCGTGGTCAAGTATGGAGTTTCGTTTGACCGCCGCCAGGATGCCCGCCGGTATGCCGATCAGCAGCGCGAACAAAATGGCGCAGACGGCCAGCTCAATGGTGGCCGGGAAAAGCGTGAGGAACTCGCGCAGCACAGGTTCTTGCGTGATGAGGGACTTGCCCAGGTCGCCCTTGAGCACGCGGACGATATAAATGCCGTACTGCACCATAACGGGCTGGTCCAGGCCAAATTCCTTGAGCAGCTGGGCGTGGCGCACCGGATCGATGCCGCGTTCGCCGGCCATGGTTTCAATGGGGTCGCCAGGCACCATGCGGATCAGGAAGAACGCCAGCAGTGTCATTCCCAAAAAGGTGGGAATGATCAGGCTCAGTCGGGTAAATATAAAACGCAGCATTATCGCGGGATGCTAAGGCAAGGCTTAGCGCTGGCTAGGGAATTTCCGTCGCGAAAGCGACATGCAGGGCGCGCGGCGATTTCCGCCGCCCAGTTCTTGGAATGCAATGGCATCAACATGGGATCTTGTTCTGGTCAGTCTGGCCCGGGCAGTGCCTCGGGGAATTTTTTATCTTAGCAACATTAGCGTCATTTTTCGGTGCTGCCGCCACGGGCGGGCTACCCAGTAACCCTATGGCATCAGCAGCCCTTCAGGGGCGCTTGCGGCGCTAATGAAAGCGGCCCGCTTGGCGATCCGGGTAACGCAGGAAGCGTGCCAGAGGGTGGCCGCCGTGATGCTGCGGCTGTGCATGCGCGCATAAAAAAAGGCCGGTGAAACCGGCCTTTTTGAAATCGGCAAAAGCCGATTACTTGACGTGCTTGCCGATCAGGCCAGCCATCTCGAACATCGACACTTGCGCCTTGCCGAAAACGGCACGCAGTTTTTCGTCGGCGTTGATCATGCGCTTGTTGATCTTGTCTTGCAGGCCCTTGGCTTTGATGTAAACCCACAGCTTGCTGACAATCTCGGTACGTGGCAGAGGCTTGTCGCCCACCACGGCTGCCAATGCTGGGCTCAAGGTCAGTGCCTTCATGAACGCTGCATTGGGAGTGCGCTTTTTGGCAGGCGCTTTTTTCGCTGCTGGCTTTTTGGCCGCAACTTTCTTGGCGGGAGCTGCTTTCTTCGCGGCTACCTTCTTCGCAGGCGCTGCTTTTTTCGCAGGAGCCTTCTTTGCAGGAGCTGCTTTCTTCGCAGCTACTTTCTTTGCCGGAGCAGCCTTTTTTGCAGGCGCTTTTTTAGCCGGTGCTTTTTTTGCAGTTGCCATGATTGATTTTCCTTCTAGAAGTTGATAAATCACCACACGGATAACTACTCTTCCTTGTGGCAATGCGGATGCTACTGGAGAAAAACGCAGTTTCCTAGTGAAAACGCACTTTATTTGCACCTGGATGTTGCAGATTTACCTCTGAAAATCAGGAAAACGCCCATGAGAATCACGCCGCAAGCGGCCCATTCGCCCCCGGTGACGTGCTCTCCGGCGAAGAATGCGCCCAGGAAAATCGCGATCAAGGGGTTCACGAAAGCGTAGCTGGTGGCGATTGCGGGCGATGCATTGGCCAGCAAATACAGGTAGGCGCTGAAGGCGATCAGCGAGCCGAACACCACGAGATAGAGCCAGGCAAGGATGGCTTCTGGCTGTGCAGGCCAGTTGGCGGCGGCCTGGTGGTGCTCACCCAGTGCAAGAGAAATCACCATCAACACCGCGCCACCACACAACATTTCGCTCGCAAAACCAGCGGGGCCGTTCGCCAGCGGCAGCCGTGTGGCGGAGAGTACCGAGCCGAGCGACCACAGCAAGGTGGCCCCCGCAATGCACGCCATGCCGATCGGGGCGGCGCTGAAGCTGGCGCCTCGCACCAGCATCAGCACACCCGCCAGGCCCACCACCATGCCCAGAAATTCCAGCCTGCTGGGCCGCTGGCCCAGCAGCAGCCCCCACGCCGACACCATCATGGGAACGACCGCGATGAAGGTGGCGATCAGCCCGGAGCCGATGTGGACTTCAGCCGACGCTGTGAGGCCCATGCCGCCGCCCAGCATCAGGGTGCCGATGATGGCGGCGTTGGCCCACTCGCGCCAGCTGGGCAGCTTGTGGCCGCGTATCAGTACCCAGCCCATCATCAAAACGCCCGCGGTCAGGAAACGCGTGCCCATCTGGAAGAAGGGCGGAAAGCTGATCAGGGCAAAGCGGATCGCCAGATAAGTGGAGCCCCATACCAGGTAGCAGGCAAGCAGGGCGGGGATCAAAAGCGCCGGCGTTTTGCCGGTGGCGGAGGGAGAAAGGAGTGCTGAGGTCATGCAGGGATCGTAGGTTGCCATGTGCTCTCAGGCCATGCAAAATTAACGGCAAAACCATATCTGGCCTTTAAATTTAAAGCTTGAAGAGCGCTATGACCGAAACCACCGAATGGGACCATTACGACAGCCGCATCCTCGGCGAGCTGCAGCGCGATGCGCGCATCACCATGGCCGAATTGGGCCGCCGCGTTCACTTGAGCCAGCCCGCGGTGACGGAGCGCGTGCGCAAACTCGAGCTTGGCGGCGTGATCAAGGGCTACCGGGCCGAGGTCGATCTGGCGCGCCTGGGTTATGGCATACGTGCCATCGCCCGGGTGGGACGGGTCGAGTACGCCCGGGTGGTCAAGCTGATCGAGCAGACGCCCGAGGTCATCAATGCCTACAACGTCACCGGTGAAGACAGCTGGGTGCTGGAAATCGCGGTGATCGACGTGGCGCACCTGGACGCGGTGGTCACCAAATTCTGTATTCTTACGGAGACCTCGACGTCCATCGTCCTCAACGCCCCCCGCGAAAATGCCGTCGTCTTGCCGGCCCGGCGCGAGGACATCAAACCCGTCATCAAGAAAGTCACCGGAAAATGAGCCAGAACCATCCGACTTCCACTTCCCCAGCCTCGTTCGCCACCTGCGATCTCTGCGACCTCCATAAGGGCGATACCTCGGGTAATTTCAGGGTGCTGCCGCCTGTTTTCAAAAGCTACGGTGGCCTCCAGAAGTTCAGCGGGCCGGTGGTCACCGTCAAATGTTTTGAAGACAACTCACCGGTCAAGGCGGCGGTGGAGTCTCCTGGCGAAGCACGCGTCCTGGTGGTGGATGGCGGCGCCTCGCTTCGCCGCGCACTGCTGGGCGGTAACCTGGGTGCGGCTGCCGCCAAAAACGGCTGGGCCGGGGTGGTGATTGATGGCTGCGTGCGCGACGTGGCTGAGCTCGCACAATGCCAGACGGGCATCCGGGCCTTGGCCACCATGCCGCTGCCCACGGAAAGGCGCCAGGCGGGCCTCAGGGACGTCACCGTGCAGATACAGGGCGTGTGGGTGCGGCCGGGCGACTGGCTCTACGCTGATGAGGACGGCATCGTGGTGATGCCGGCGCCGCAGCGGGGTTAGTCGGCGCAGCGCCGTAGCGCTATCTAAATGATAGCTACAAGCCAAGGTGGTACCTTGGCTAGAAGGCGATTTCGCTTAAATTTCCGAAGGCGGCAGTGGCGCATAACGGCCGCACGCCAGCCGGCTTGCGGCTGGCGCTTGGGGTCACAAACGCGCGCCAGGCTGCTTAGAAACCGGCAAGGGCGATCGAATTCTTCAGCGCCTGCCCGCCGCCATAGCTGTCTTGCTCAGGCGGCACGCCGCCCAGCGACACACGAATGGCGCAGTACTTGAACTCCGGAATCTTGGCAAAGGGGTCCAGCGCCGCGTTGGTCAGCTTGTTGATGGCTGCCTCGTAGTAACAGAACGGTACAAAAACCGCGCCGCGTGGCGAGCTTTCGTCGGCCCGGGCATACAGCTCCACCTTGCCGCGGCGTGACTCGATGGTCACCACGTCGCCGGGTTTGCCGCCCATGGCGGCAAGATCCAGCGGGTGCACCAATGCAACCGGATCGGGCTCAATCGCATCCAGCACCGTCGCACGCCGCGTCATGCTGCCGGTGTGCCAATGCTCCAGCTGGCGGCCGGTGATCAGCACCATCGGGTACTCGGTATCAGGGCGCTCGTCGGCCGGGATGATGTCGGCCGGCACGAACTTCGCGCGGCCGCCTTCGCGGGGGAAGTCGTCTACGAACACCACCGACTCGCCAGGATCGCCTTCCTTCATGCAGGGGTAGGTGACCGAATGCTCGCGGTCAAGCCGCTCCCAGGTGATGCCGCCAATGCTGGGCATGGTGTGGCGCATCTCGTCAAAGACTTCGCTGACATGGTTGTAATGCCAGCCGCAACCCATGCGGTTGGCGATCTGCGTAATGATCCAGAGGTCCTGGCGCGCGTCGCCGGGCGGGTTGATGGCCTTGCGGCCCATCTGCACCAGGCGGTCGGTGTTGGTAAAGCTGCCGTCCTTTTCAGGAAAGGCGCTGGCCGGCAGGATCACGTCCGCCAGGTAGGCGGTTTCGGTCAGGAAGATGTCCTGCACCACCAGGTGGTCCAGCGCAGCCAGGGCTTCACGCGCATGGTTGGCATCGGGGTCGGACATGGCCGGGTTTTCGCCCTGCACATACATGCCGCGGATGCCGCCCTTCTTGATGGCGTGCATCACTTCAACCACCGTCAGGCCGACCTGGTCGTCCAGGGAGCCGGGGGCCACTTTCCAGGCCTTCTCGAAGCTGGCGCGCACCTCGGGCTTGGAGACATGCTGGTAGTCCGGCAGCATCATGGGGATCAGGCCTGCGTCGGACGCACCCTGCACGTTGTTCTGGCCGCGCAGGGGATGCAGGCCGGTGCCGGGACGGCCGATCTGGCCGGTCATCAGCGAAAGGGCAATCAGGCAGCGCGCGTTGTCGGTGCCGTGCACATGCTGCGAAACGCCCATGCCCCACAGAATCATCGAGCCTTTGGAGGTGGCGAACAGACGGGCCACGTAGCGCAGCGTCTCGGCGTCGATACCGCAGATAGGCGCCATCAGCTCGGGCGTGTAGCCCTCGACGTTCTTGCGCAGCTCTTCGTAACCGATGGTCCGGCTGTCGATGAAGGCCTGGTCCACCAGGCCCTCGGTCACGATGACATTCATCATCGCGTTCAGCATGGGCACGTCGGTGTCGGGCTTGAACTGCAGGTGGCGGTGCGCCACGCGGGTGAGGTCAGAGCGGCGCGGATCCATCACGATCAGCTTGGTGCCGTTTTTCACGGCGTTCTTGATCCAGGTGGCCGCCACGGGGTGGTTCACCGTCGGGTTGGCCCCGATGATGACCACGACATCGGCCTTGGTCACATCCATCACGGGGTTTGACACCGCGCCGGAGCCGATGCCTTCGAGCAGGGCGACGACGGAGGAGGCATGGCACAGGCGTGTGCAGTGGTCGACGTTGTTGCTGCCAAAGCCGGTGCGCACCAGCTTCTGGAACAGGTAGGCTTCTTCGTTGCTGCCCTTGGCCGAGCCGAAACCGGCCAGCGATTTTTTGCCGTGCTGGTCACGGATCGCGGCGAGTTTGCCACCGGCGAATTCCAGCGCTTCTTCCCAGCTGGCTTCACGGAAGACATCCATCACGCGGTCCGGGTCCATCGTGAAATCGCCGGTCTTGGGCATGCCTTCACGGCGGATCAGCGGCTTGGTCAGGCGGTGCGGGTGGTGTGCATAGTCAAAACCGTAGCGGCCCTTGACGCAGAGGCGCTCGTGGTTGGCAGGGCCATCGCGGCCTTCCACAAAAAGAATCTTGTCGTCCTTGACGTTGTAGGTCAGCTGGCAGCCGACGCCGCAGTAGGGGCAGACCGACTCGACCTGTTTGTCCGGCACGGTGAGTGCCGCCTCGCGGGCGGGCATCAACGCGCCTGTCGGGCAGGCCTGGACACATTCGCCGCAGGCCACGCAGGTGGACACGCCCATGGGGTCGTCCATGTCAAACACGATCTTGGCCTGGTCGCCGCGGAAGGCCAGGCCAATCACGTCATTGACCTGTTCATCGCGGCAGGCGCGCAGGCAGCGTGTGCACTGGATGCAGGCGTCCAGGTTCACGGCGATGGCGGGGTGCGACACATCCTGGCGCACTTGCTGGCGAGCCTCGAAACGGGGCTTGCCAACGCCGATCTTGGCGGCCCACTGGTCCACCTCGTTGTTGCGGGTGTATTCCTTCTCGGGCATGTCCGACAGCAGCAGCTCGAGCACGAGCTTTTGCGAGGCGACTGCGCGCTCGCTGTCGGTGACGACTTTCATGCCGGCAGCGGGTGACCGGCAGCATGAGGGAGCGAGTACGCGCTCACCGTTGATCTCGACCATGCAGGAGCGGCAGTTGCCGACGGCCTCCATGCCTTCCTTGAAACACAGGTGCGGGATTTCAACGCCTTCGCGCTTGGCGACCTGGAGCAGGGATTCAGTGGCACGGCCCTGGACTTCGCGGCCGTTGAGGCTGAAGCTCACAAGCGGTGCGTCGAGTTCGGCGAGTTCCTGGCGGGTAATTGCATTCATCGTGGTGCCTCTTGTCTTGTTGCCGCGGTGCTCAAGCCAGCTCGTGGGGGAAGTATTTGACGACGCAGTCCATCGGGTTGGGCGCTGCTTGCCCCAAGCCGCAGATCGATGCGTCACGCATCACCAGCGACAGGTCTGCCAGCAAGGCGAGATCCCACTTGGGTTGTTCCATGAGGTGCGCTGCTTTGGCCGTGCCGACGCGGCAAGGCGTGCACTGGCCGCAGGATTCATGGTGGAAGAAACGCATCATGTTGCGTGCTGCGTCGGTGGCTGTGTCTTTGTCGGAAAGAATCATCACCGCAGCTGAGCCGATAAAGCAACCGTAAGGCTGCAGGGTATCGAAGTCCAGCGGGATGGTGTTCATCGTGGCCGGCAGGATGCCGCCCGAAGCGCCGCCGGGCAGGTAGGCGTAAAACTTCTGTCCGTCCAGCATGCCGCCGCAGTATTCGTCAATCAGCTCCTGGATGGTGATGCCGGCCGGCGCCAGCTTGACACCGGGCTCCTTGACCCGACCGGACACCGAGAACGAGCGCAAGCCCTTGCGGCCATTGCGGCCGTGCGAGGCAAACCACTCGCCGCCTTTTTCCAGGATGTCCCGGACCCAGTGCAGCGTCTCAAAATTGTGTTCCAGCGTCGGCCGGCCGAAAAGGCCCACTTGCGCCACATAAGGTGGGCGCAGGCGGGGCATGCCGCGCTTGCCTTCGATCGACTCGATCATGGCCGACTCTTCACCGCAAATATAGGCGCCCGCACCGCGCCGCAGCTCGATTTCGGGCATGCCCGCCATGAGCGGATCCAGCCGCAACCTGGCCAGTTCGGCTTCCAGCATGTTGCGGCAGCCGTGGTATTCGTCACGCAGGTAAACGTAAATCTTCTCGATGCCGACAGCCCAGGCGGCGATCAGCATGCCTTCGAGGAAGCGGTGCGGATCGCGCTCCAGGTAGACGCGGTCCTTGAAGGTGCCGGGCTCGCCTTCGTCGATGTTGACCGCCATCAGGCGCGGGCCTTTTTCGGCCCGGACAATGCGCCACTTGCGGCCGGAAGGGAAACCCGCGCCGCCCAGTCCGCGCAGGCCGGAATCTTCCATGGTCTTGAGGACCGATTCGATGTCGCGTTCGCCTGCTATGCACTGCTTGAGCAGGGCATAGCCACCTTCTGCTTGGTAGGCGGGCAGGTCGATAAAGCCGTCAGGAACGTGTTGTACGGCATCCGCAGCAACGGTTGCCACAACGGCTTCGCAAGTGGCGTTGGGTACGGGGTTTTGCCCAACCACGGCTGCCGGCGCCTGTTCGCAGCGGCCTATGCAAGGCGCGGCAATAACGCGGACTTCGCGGCCGAGCAGGGCAGGGAGCCTGGCCAGCAGGTCTTTGGCGCCCGCCATCTCGCATGACAGGCCGTCGCAGACGCGTACGGTCAGTGCAGGCGGCGCCGTCTCGCCTTCCTTGACCACGTCGAAGTGGTGATAGAAGGTTGCCACCTCGTACACCTCGGTCTGGGCCAGCTTCATCTCCTGCGCCAGTGCCGCCAGATGAGCTGCCGACAGGTGGCCGAACTCATCCTGAATTTTGTGGAGATGTTCGATCAGCAAGTCCGGCTGGCGCGACTCGGAGCCCAACAGGCGCTGCACTTCGGCCAGCGCCAGCGGGTCAACACGGCGTCCCTTGGGAGCCTGGCGTTTTCGCTGCTTGGACGCGTCGATGACGGCAATGGGAATGATGGGATGGTTCATGAAGCGTGTGGGCTGGCTCTGTGGCTGGCGTTGGTTGCGTGTGTGGGCCGACCTAGATGACGCGTTCGGCGCGTAATTCGGCGATGTAATCAGCGCCGTAGCCCAATTGCGTCAACACTTCGTCGGTGTGCTCGCCCAGCAGGGGTGAGCGCGTGACTTCAGTGGCGCTGTCGGACATCTTGATCGGATTGCCCACGGTGAGGTATTTGCCGCGGGTGGGGTGATCGATTTCGACAATGGTTCCCGTCTCGCGGAGCGCGGGCTCTTCCGAAATCTCCTTCATCGACAGGATGGGGCCGCAAGGGATGTCGTATTTGTTGAGGATTTCCATGGCTTCGAACTTGGTCTTGGTCATGGTCCATTGCTCGATGCGCGCGAAGATGGGTTTTAAATGCAGCAGCCGGGCCGCGGGCGTGGCAAAGGCTTCATCGTCAATCCAGCCTTCTTCGCCGATGACCTTGCACACGGCCGGCCATACGGCGCCCTGGGTGATGAAGTAGATGTAGGCGTTGGGGTCGGTTTCCCAGCCCTTGCATTTCAGGATGGAGCCAGGCTGGCCGCCGCCGGACGCATTGCCGGCGCGAGGGACGGCCTCACCGAACTTGCCGTCGGGGTACTGCGGGTACTCATGCATGGTGCCGGTGCGTTCCAGGCGCTGCTGGTCGCGCAGCTTGACGCGGCACAGGTTCAGCACGGCATCCTGCATGGGGGCCAGCACTTTTTGGCCACGACCCGTGGTGTTGCGCTGGTAGAGGGCTGCGACGATACCCAGGGCCAGGTGCAGGCCGGTCCCGCTGTCGCCAATCTGTGCGCCGGTGACCATGGGTGGGCCGTCGTCAAAACCGGAGGTGGAGGCAGAGCCGCCGGCACACTGGGCCACGTTTTCGTAAACCTTGCAATCTTCGTAAGGGCCGGGGCCAAAGCCCTTGACCGAGGCGACGATCATCCGGGGATTGAGTTTCTGGATGTGCTCCCAGGTGATGCCCATGCGGTCCAGGGCGCCGGGGGCAAAATTCTCGACCAGTACGTCGCATTCCTTGATCAGGGTGTCCAGGACTTCCTTGCCCTTTGGCTTCTTGGTGTCCAGCGTGATCGAGCGCTTGTTGTGGTTGAGCATGGTGAAGTACAGGCTGTCAACACCGGGGATGTCGCGCAGCTGCCCGCGCGTCGCGTCGCCTTCGCCTGCACGCTCGACCTTGATGACGTCGGCGCCAAACCAGGCCAGCAATTGGGTGCACGTCGGCCCCGACTGGACGTGGGTGAAATCAAGGATGCGAACGCCGTCTAACGCTTTGCTCATGGAAGTTCCTGCTGGAAAGTTGAAAAAGTGGTTGTTTTCGCACGGCTTTCGCCATGATCAGGGCCTCTTGTGCCCGGTCAACCGCTATGTTAATCACTGCTCCAGGGGTGTGCCTGTATGGTTTGGGTTAGGGTGTATTACCCGGAGAGACCAGCTGCATCTCCAGCTCAGTCAGACGTTTTTTCAGGCTGCGCTCCTCGGCAAAGCGGGCGGTTTCGTCGCGGATCACCGCGACGATGGCCGAAACCTTGTTGTCCGGGGTATGTAACAGGGCGACAGTAAAGGCGATAGACAGGCCATGTCCGTCCTTGTGCACGGCCGGCACCCGCAGAACATCGTTGCCGTACCGTGTTTTTCCGGTTTCCATCGTCTTGTGGTAGCCGTCCCAGTGGCGCTGCTGCTGGCGCTGTGGAATGATGATGTCCAGCGACTTGCCCAGAGCTTCTTCTTCCGTGAAACCGAACATCCGCTGGGCTGCAGGGTTCCACAAGACGATCGCACCGCCCGCGTCGGAGGCCACAATGGCGTCGCCTACGGCCTCCACGAGCTGTTTCAGGTCGGTTGTTGTTTGCATAGGTCCACTCCTGGTGCTGGCAAATAAGCTGGCTAGGGCTTAAAAAAAACGGCGCTCAAACTGAACGCCGTTTTTTGCGGGCCATCAAGGCCGATGGCCGGTATGGCAGAAAACTGCGTTTAAACCGCTTTGGCAGTGTGCATGGCCGCGATCTGGTCCTTGCTGTAACCGAGTTCAGACAAAACCTCATCGGTGTGCTCGCCCAGCAGGGGCGATGCCGTTACTTCGGGCTTGGTGTCAGAGAACTTGATCGGGCTGCCCACGGTGAAGTAGCTACCGCGCACTTTGTGCGGTACTTCAACGATGGAGCCACTGGCGCGCAAGGATTTGTCATGCAACAAATCCTTCATCGACAACACGGGCGCGCAAGGAATATCAAACTTGCGGAAGATGTCGACGGCTTCGAACTTGGTCTTGTCAGCGATGAATGCTTCAATCGTGGCGAAGATGTCCATGATGTGCGGCTGGCGTGCTTTGGCCGTGGTGTAGGCGGGGTCGGTTTTCCACTCGGGTTTGCCCAGTGCGTCGCAGATCGGCTCCCAGGCGTGGCCCTGGACCGTGAAATAGATGTAGGCGTTGGGGTCGGTTTCCCAGCCCTTGCACTTCAAGATCCAGCCGGGTTGCCCGCCACCGCCGGCATTGGCGCCACGCGGCACCACGCCGTCTTTGAAGGCTTCCATTTCATGCGGGTATTGCGGATACTCTTCCAGGTAGCCCAGCTTGTCCAGGCGCAACTGGTCGCGCATTTTGACGCGGCACAGGTTGAGCACACTGTCCTGCATGGACACGGCCACTTTTTGGCCCTTGCCAGTCTGCTGGCGGCCGATATAGGCCGTCAAAATACCGATGGCCAGGTGCATACCGGTATTGCTGTCGCCCAAAGCGGCAGACGAAATGGTGGGACCTGAGTTCTCGCCCTTCCAATAGCCGGTGGTGGACGCTGCGCCGCCTGCGCACTGAGCCACATTTTCATAAACCTTCAGGTCTTCGTAGTGGTGGCCGTCGCTGAAGCCTTTAACCGAAGCGAGGATCAGCTTGGGATTGAGTTCCTGAATACGCTCCCACGAAAAACCCATACGGTCCAGCGCGCCGGGACCAAAATTCTCGACCATCACGTCGGATTCCTTGATGAGCCTCTCCAGCACTTCCTTGCCTTCGGCCTTTTTTGTGTCCAGCGTCAGGCCGCGCTTGTTGCTGTTGAGCATGGTGAAGTACAGCGCGTCAGCGCCTTCGATGTCGCGCAACTGGCTTCGGGTGACGTCGCCAGAGCCAGGACGCTCGACCTTGATCACGTCAGCGCCGAACCAGGCCAGCATCTGCGTGCAGGCGGGACCGGCCTGAACGTGTGTGAAGTCGATGATCTTGATGCCTGCGAGTGGTTTATTGCTCATTTGATTTCTCCTTAGGATGCTTTGGATTACTTCTTTGCTGCAGCGCTTTGCGGGTTCAGGCTGGTGATACGGCCGCTTTCGGTGCCTGCAGTTTCGTCAATGATGGCGTTGATCAGGGTTGGCTTGCCGGATTTGACGGCCTCGTCCAGCGCCTTGGCCAGCTCGGCCGGTGTGTTGGCCAGAACGCCCACGCCGCCGAAAGCCTGCATCATCATCTCGTAACGTGCATTCTTGACGAAAACGGTGGGAGCCATATCGCCGCCCAGCGGATTCACGTCGGTGCCCTTGTAAATGCCGTTGTTGTTGAAGACGATGACACAAATTGGAAGGTTATAGCGGCAGATGGTTTCTACTTCCATCCCGCTGAAGCCGAAAGCACTGTCGCCTTCGATGGCAATTACGGGTTTACCCGTGACTACCGCAGCAGCGACGGCAAAACCCATGCCGATGCCCATGATGCCCCAGGTGCCGACGTCCAGGCGCTTGCGCGGCTCGTACATGTCGACAATGCTGCGTGCGAAATCCAGGGTGTTCGCGCCTTCATTGACGACGATGGCGTCGGGACGCGCCTTGACCGCATTGCGAATGACGTTCAGCGCGCTGTGGAAGTTCATCGTGGGCGGATTCAGCGCCAGCGTTGCCGCCATCTTGGACAGGTTCTTGTCCTTGCGCTCGTTGATCCCTTGAGTCCATTCGGCTGGCGGTTTGGCCCAGCTTGAGCCCAGGCCTGCCAGCAGCGCGGAGACGCACGAACCGATGTCGCCGACCAGCGGTGCGGCGATCGGCACGTTGCTGTCCATTTCGGTCGGCGAGATGTCGATCTGGATGAATTGACGGGTGTCGGCATTCTGGCCGCCCCAGGTCTTGCCCTTGCCATGTGACAGCAACCAGTTCAGGCGCGCACCGACCAGCACCACCACATCAGCTTCTGCCAGCACGTGGGAGCGGGTGGCCGAGGCCGACTGCGGATGCGTGTCGGGCAGCAGGCCCTTGGCCATGGACATCGGCAGGTAAGGGATGCCGGTTTTCTCGATCAGGGCACGGATATCGGCGTCGCACTGCGCATAGGCAGCGCCTTTGCCGAGCACGATCAACGGGCGTTTGGCGCCCTTGAGCAGGTCCAGTGCGCGTTTGACTGCATCGGGGGCGGGAATCTGGCGCGGTGCGGGATCAACGACCTTGATGAGCGATTTTTTGCCGGCTGCTGCGTCCATCGACTGGCTGAACAGCTTGGCAGGCAGATCGAGGTAAACGCCGCCTGGACGGCCGGACAGGGCCGAACGGATGGCACGTGCAATACCGACGCCGATGTCTGCGGCATGGAGCACGCGAAATGCTGCTTTGCACAATGGCTTGGCAATCGCCAGCTGGTCCATTTCTTCGTAGTCACCCTGTTGCAAATCGACGATCTCGCGCTCGCTGGAGCCGCTGATGAGGATCATCGGAAAGCAGTTGGTCGTGGCGTTGGCCAGTGCCGTGAGGCCGTTCAGGAAGCCCGGGGCGGACACAGTCAGGCAAATCCCGGGTTTTTGCGTCAGAAAGCCCGCAGCCGCAGCGGCGTTACCGGCGTGCTGCTCATGGCGGAAGGAAATCATGCGGATTCCTTCGGCCTGCGCCTTGCGCGTCAGGTCGGTGATGGGAATGCCGGGCAGGGCGAAGATCGTGTCAATGCCGTTGAGCTTGAGGGCATCGATGACGAGTTGAAAACCGTCGATCTGCTCTGTCGAGGGGGTGGCGTTGGTCATAATGAATGTCTCTTCGTTTGACTTCGATAAAGGTTGAGTAAAGCAGCTGGCTGTGTGTCCAGCCCTGAAAACGCGTTGACTCGATTCAGGGCCTTCTTCGGTGGGCTACGCAGCTTCACTTTTTGCGCTCAGGCGGGTCATTTGCACCGTCGAGGTATCATAGGAATCGATTCAGATTTGGCCATTGACCACGGTCAATTTTCGGTGGATTCTCCGCCCCGAAAAACCCGCCAATCTGCGTCCCGCCCAATCCTTATTGCCTCCATGTCGTCAATACCAAATCATCCCGAGAGAAACGTCATCCGCGTTCAGTTGGCGCAGAACATCGTTCTGAAAGGGATGACCGCAGAACAGAGTGCCGAACTGGAGTCGCATCTGGTCATTGTGGATGGTCAAAAGGGCGATTCCCTGCTGGAGCAGGGCGTGCACGAAATGGAGCAATATTTCATCCTTGAGGGCATTCTCAAGCGGGTGGTGACCAACGAGCAGGCCAAGGAGATGATTCTTCGCTTTGCCGACGAGCGGGACATGGAAACCAGCTACGCGGCCTGGCGTTTGGGCACTCCCACGCCTTACAGCACGGTCTGCGTCACCAAGGTCCGGGTGGCAAAGCTGCCCTTGCCCGAATGGGTGGCTTTCCTGGAACGCCACCATGAAATCAAGCAGTCGTTCGAGTATTACGTGATGCGCCTGATGAGCGAAATCATGGCCCATACCATCACGCTGCATTTGCTGGATGCGCCGGGGCGCGTCAAGCGCTTTCAGCGCAAACATCCGGAGCTATTTGACCGTATTCCGAAGAAGGAATTGGCGTCTTACCTGAATCTCTCAGCAGAAACCCTAAGCCGGCTCAAGCAGCGCGGCAAGATCTGACACCAAAAGCAAAGCGGGCATAAAAAAAGCCGGGTAACGTACCCGGCTTTTTTGTTGTTTGCCCTAATGGTCAGTCTACGGGCTGTTCCGCCGCAAATTCGTTTTTCTTAGGTGGGCGAATCTTTGCCATGGCGCGGGAAATCAGGGGCCAGAACAGCAAAATCAGGGCAAGCGAGGTGATGCCGCCGACCAGTGGATTCGACCACATGATGGACATTTCACCTTGCGACACCAGCATGGCCTGGCGGAATGAGTCTTCGGCCTTGTCCCCAAGGACCAGCGCCAGCACCAGCGGCGCAAGCGGGTAGTCCAGTTTCTTGAAGAGATAGCCGATGACCCCGAACAGCATCATGAACCAGATGTCCAGCATGGCGTTGTGAACGGTGTAGGCGCCGATCGCACAGATCACGACGATCACGGGTGCAATGATGGAGAACGGGATGCGCAGGATGGACGCGAACAGCGGCACCGTGGTCAGCACGACGATCAGTCCCACCAGGTTACCCAGGTACATGCTGGCGATCAGGCCCCAGACGAAGTCCTTCTGTTCAACGAACAGCAGCGGTCCGGGCTGCAGGCCCCAGATCAGCAAGCCACCGAGCAGCACGGCTGCGGTGGGTGAGCCTGGAATGCCCAGTGCCAGCATGGGCAGCAGGGCGCTGGTGCCGGCGGCATGCGCTGCGGTTTCGGGGGCAATCACGCCTTCGATTTCGCCGGTGCCGAACTTCGAGCCGTTCTTCGACATCTTTTTGGCCAGGCCGTAGCTCATGAACGAAGCAGGTGTTGCGCCGCCAGGGGTGATACCCATCCAGATGCCGATCAGCGAGCTGCGAAGCGATGTCATCCAGTATTTCGGCAGCCTCTTCCATGTCTCCAGCACGACCTTGGGGTCGATCTTGGCGCTCTTGCCCGAGAAAGCCAGGCCTTCTTCCATGGACAGCAGAATTTCGCCGATACCGAACAGGCCGATCACCGCGATCAGGAAATCGAAACCGCGCATCAGGTCCGGAATGCCGAAGGTCAGGCGTAGCTGGCCGGTCACGGTGTCCATGCCGACGGACGCCAGCGCAAAGCCGATCGTCATCGATGCCAGGATCTTGAACGGAGAGCCTTTGCCCATGCCTACGAAGCTGCAGAAAGTCAGCAGGTAGACCGCGAAAAACTCGGGCGGGCCGAACTTGAGCGCGAACTTGGCGACGAGAGGCGCCAAAAAGGTGATCATCACCACGGCAACGAAAGCGCCGATGAAGGAGGAGGTGAACGCGGCTGTCAGCGCGGCGCCGGCCTGGCCTTGTTGCGCCATCGGGTAGCCGTCAAAGGTGGTGGCGACCGACCAGGGTTCCCCCGGGATGTTGAACAGGATGGATGTGATCGCACCGCCAAACAGCGCACCCCAATAGATGCAGGACAGCATGATGATCGCCGAAGTGGGCGACATCGTGAAAGTCAGGGGCAGCAAGATGGCCACACCATTGGCGCCGCCAAGGCCTGGCAGCACGCCGATCAGCACACCCAGGATGATGCCCACGAACATCAGGACGATGTTCATCGGCGTCAGGATGACGCTGAATCCGTGAAAAAGCGAGTTAAGTTCTTCCATTTCGATATCCGGTAAAAGTTCAGTGGGCTCGTTGTGGGTAGAGGGGGCTCAGTAGCCGAGGAAGCTCAGCGGCTCGAACTGGCCTTTGAACAAGGGAACCTTGAACCAGACCTCGAACATGAAGAAAAACAGTGCGATCACAAGGAAGGACGTGATCACGCTCTTGATCGGGGAAAATTTCCCCAGGATGATCATGAACAGCGCGATGTAGATGGCGGACGCCACGTACAGGCCTATAAACTGGACTGCCAGTACGTAAACGATGGCGGGAATCAGAACAGCCAACACCCGCTTGAGTTGCTCGCCGTCGACGAATACTTCGGTATTCTTTTCTTTGCCGAAGAGGGCTTGGTAAAGGGTCCCGGCGCCTGAAATGCACAGGATGATGCCGATATAAAACGGGAAATAGCCTGAGCCGGGACCATCGCTGGTCCAGCCGGACCCGAGGGCCCAACTGCCCTGGATGACCACAGCGCCCAGAATGACGATACAG
>Ga0307513_10000286_pt1 | contig 73223 bp, 87 predicted proteins | sample 15_EM_MG_FD_202174 | JGI IMG/M metagenome (GOLD analysis project Ga0307513, IMG submission 202174) | Populus trichocarpa ectomycorrhiza microbial communities from riparian zone in the Pacific Northwest, United States - 15_EM | ecosystem: Host-associated > Plants > Roots > Unclassified | place...
ATCTACAGGGGTCTCATCTACAAAGACTAGGTTTCTCTGTCCTGTTATATGGGGAACTGGAAGAGGAGATAGGAAAAAGAGCATTCCATGATGTCATTGGTCGAATCTGCATGTCGCCAACCTTAAGTGTGTGGGAACTCCGGGCGGGATCAAATTTTGGCAGAGGGCCGCCGGTGTCCAGATTCTAACTAGTCGTCTCCAGTATAGCCGAGTCAATAATCGTCCCCCCGACTGACCACCTCCTTAACCGTAGGGCGGAGCAGGATCGTGTGTTCCTGTGCAGGGGCAACGCAAGGTGACATCAGTCTGGAGAGCAACATCAACACCCACACACTCACAAATTGTGCGGTCATCGCTCCTCGCTCCTCCATCAGCGGTGGATAATCGCGCACGATTCCCTGGTTGACCAGGTGGTTCAACTTTCCCAAGCGAGTGGAGTGTCAGAGGGGTCAGGTGCCAAGCTTCAAGAGCCGAAACGAGGACGTTACCGGAAACAGATACTTGGATTCCCCAATGCGATCAAGATATCTCCGGCAAAATGTAAGCGTACTAAACTCTTTACTGATCGTTTTCAAAAGCCCCTTTGCGGTGATTAGCCTGGCGAAAATTTTCAGCGATGAAAAAAAAAAAAAAAGGTCTACGTAAAGCAAAACAGGCCTCAGTTTTGATCAACAAGACTCACCTAAGAGGTAAGTTCGGGGCATCGATCGCCTTTGCATAATGCGAACATTCTCCCTATTGCGCGGATGAATCTCACATAGAACGGCAAACGAAATGCATGCACAAACATGTGCAAATGCAAGTCCGCGGCCAGTAGACCCGAACGTCTCGATTGCAAAGTATTCCCCCTCTTCCATCTTTGTCGAATCATCGTTCCTCACCAGAAGTAGTGATTTACCCCCGTGTATCCGGTACGGCTTGATTGAATGCCCACTAAAGTTTTCAATCGGCCTTACTGGAGATGAAATCGATAATCAGTAATCGGTCATGTGGGGTAGCGGATTATCAGGATCCTACCGGGGATCACCCTTCCATCCACCTCTACCTCGTACGATTCAATCGTTTCTTGAATTACCCCTGCTAACTCTCCCAGGCGGACGTCGATACCAGCCTCCTGGGTAGTCAACGCTCCAGCGATCAACTCAGTGTCATACCACGTTGGAACGAGTTAAAAACCCACACGGATGCCTGCGTTCGTCGCGTCCCTGACAGCTTCAAGGAGTTTGTCGTACGTGTGATCCCACGTTAACGTGAATGCGGAATCCAATATCTGTCCTTTGACGTGGATGCCAAAGTCCACCTTGAGCACGTCACCCTGTCTCAACACTGGTAAAAGGGTCGTAAACTTCGATACCGAATTTCAGTTGATGTGTAAGATTTACCAGTAGTGTCTCCGGGATTCGGGCTGTAGTGAGCAGCACAGTCATTGATATTCAAACCAGTTGGAAACCCAATACCGGACTCCAAGCCATTCTCTTCTACAAGCGCCCGTGCGCTTGTCTCGATTTCCTCAGCGATATCCAACAATCTCATACCAGGTTGTATGAATTTCCGCGCGTGCCTACGGACTTGTCTGTGCACTTCGGCAGCCCGGCGAATGTTGTCATACGTGACCTCCGGGTCCTCCATCGCCACCCGCTCGTTGTAGCGCTTCTCCTCAGAGGTGGTGCGCCATGCATTGCTATATAAGCGCAGGGTACCACCAAGTCAGATACCTCTGACCCCCGTATGAACGACCAGTCGTAACTTACTCGTCCCTGTATTCGAGGATTTCCCCCACCGGATATTCTCCGCTTGGGAACAATTTTGATACCCCAATCCGCGGAGGGTCGGACTGTTCTACCTTTTTCTTCTTCGACTTTTTCTTCTTTTTCCGCTTTTTGGCATCCCCTTCCAATCCGAGAGAGTTCTGTAGTCAGATATTGCATGAAGGGCCGTGAATGGTCCCGGAGCATACCGGACGGCAGCGTTGGTCCCACTTCGTCTTCGTCATTTTCTTCATCTTCCAGGGGTAAGCGATCGCTGTTGATCTGCGTTTCGAGGGATTTAGTTTCCACCGTCATGGTTGTCCCGAGATTGTGGTAGCGGTCAACAGAACGGGATTGCTTGCCGCGCGTGGCTCGTAAGCCAACCAGAACGCGGTGAGAGGTAACGTTACGTCATACACCGCAGGAAAATGTAGCGTAAGCATGGGTTACAGTAAGATACAGGTCAATAGTCGTCCCCGCGACTTACAACCTCCTTAACAGTTGGGCGCAGAACGAAGGTGTGTTCCTGTTGACATCGTCGTATCAAGTCCAGCACCTCCTTTGGGCAAATGAACTCACGAATTGTGCTGTCATGACACCTTTCGCCTCACAGAGGGGAGGATAACTCTGAACGATACCCTGGCTGACTAGGTTGTTAAGCTGCGAAGGGTGAGAAATAAGTAGTCGCAAATTTAAGTCATCAGGTCTCACATACCGCAAGAAGGTACTTCGACTCCCCGACACGATCGAGATACCTTCTACAGAATGGCAGGGTGCCGAACTCCTTGTTGATCGTCTTGAGCAAAGACTTGGCAGATGTAAGTCTGTATGTAGATAAGATACCGTCAGATAGATACGACTCGCTGCGATGCCCAGATAAAACCGACCTGAGAGGAACGTGGGGTGCATCGACGACCTTGGCGTAATGTGAACATTCTCCTTGCTCTACAACATGGCCACGTCCCGTTGACCCGAAAGTCTCAATGGCAAAGTATTCGCCCTCTTCCATTTTCGTTTGGTCGTTATTCTTGACCAGCTGTACGGATTTACCACCATGGATTTGGTATCGGTTAATCGAGTGACCGCTCAAGTTTGCGATAGGTTTCACTGGTAACTGTGAAGCAGACCGAAAGCCAGGATATGACTGAAACTCACCAGGCAGGGTCTTCCCTCCGACTTCAACCTCGTAGGACTCCATGGTTTCCTGGATGGCCGCGGCAATATCGCAGAGCCGTACATCGATTCCGGCTTCCTGAGATAGGGCGAGTGATCAGTCAAACCGAAACATGGGCTGTTAGAACTCACCCGAACTCCTGTGTTGGTCGCGGCTTGTACTGCCTCCAGCAGCTTGTCGTATGTGTGGTCCCACGTAAGGGTGAAGGCAGAGTCCAGGATCCTCCCTTTTACATGGACCCCGAAGTCAACCTTGAGTACGTCCCCCTGTTTGAGGACTGTATAATGTTAGGGGACCACGGGCTGAGATTGTAGTGCAGGCTTACTAGTAGTATCACCCCCATTCGGGCTGTAGTGCGCGGCACAGTGGTTCAAGTTGAGTCCAGTCGGGAAACCAACACCACATTCCAGTCCGTTCTCCTCCACGAGAGCTCGTGTGCCATTTTCGATGTACTCGGCGATCTCAATTAAGGACTGCCCTGGCTTGATGAACTTGCGTGCGGCTTGCCGAACCTGTCTGTGGACCTCCGCTGCCCTCCGGATATTGTTGTAGGTGAGTTCTGGATCTTCCATGGCCATCCGCTCATCGTAGCGTTTCTCTTCCGAGGTAGTTCTCCACGAATTACTGTTGGTGCATCGAGGGTAAGATTAGATATGGGGCAGATCGGGATCCTCACTCGTTTGTATACTCGCAGATCTCTCCGGTCGGATATACTCCGCTTGGGAAAAGTTTCGAAAGTCCGACCCTTGGAGGATCAGACTGAGTTGCCTTCTTCTTCTTGGGCTTCTTCTTTTTCTTCTTTTTCTTCGCACCGTCTGCTCGTGAAACCCACAATGAGAGGAGAAATGGCATATGTAGGGACTAAGGTACTCACCCGCTCCGGGAGTTACACCAGGATCTTCTTCCTCCTCGTCCTCATCTTCTTCTTGCGGAAGCACTTCCTTGTTCTCAAACTCTTCGGCTTTTGTTTCCGCCGTCATAGTTGTGGGGACTGCCACAAGGCTTGATCAAATCCGGGATCTCTTCCTCCCCGGGTACGTCACGTGCACTACACTCACCGGAGTTTCCTCCCACCAAGTCCGCCTTCAAGCTTCGGGGTCGGATGGAGCGCGAGCTACGACTCAGGAATCACATTCACGGATTGTTGCTGGACTACTGCCGTGCTCATATCACTGAAGATTATGTGACCTTCACACAGGATGCCGTGCAAACGGTACCACCCATCTCACTTCGCGTCTATTCATCTCTCGACCTCCCATTTCTGATGTCTGCACACGTCCCAGCTACTATCCGATAGGATCGCACTTGTATCTTTGGATGACCCGAACTCCGTTACCCTCCCCGTCGACCCAATGGATACTTTGCTTCGCGCTTTGGACGCCCCGCTCATCCCGGAAGAGAAGTGGACAACAGACGCGGACGCTCTTGGCCATATACGGAAATCTATGAACATTGGTTCTATGTCTCTGAGAACCTCGGAGTGCTGGCATGAGACTGATCCCTGTTCGTCGCGTTACATCCTATACAGATCCGTTTAACCGATCTTACTACAGACGAACGGGCGGTGGAAAGCTTTCGCCGCATGTCACCTATCTTATCTAGTCGTGCTCTGAGACAAACCCCGAAGATCGGAGAGTCCGGCGCAACTACCTCACCTGATTCTCTGCGGTCTACGCTCGGCGCATACAACCTGGCTCCGGTTAAAGTTCCTGACATACCCACTCCGTCTCTCCCGACCCTCGAAGAGATACTGTATTCTTATTCATCTATAGCATCTAAAGTCCTGCTCACCGTTGAATAGGGACATACAGTACAAGATTGAACCCGATCTTCATCGTGAAACGGTGTCCCTCATACGTTCTGTTCATGTGGGCACAAAGGCGGTTCCGGATCAGACAAACCCCGCTGTGGAGTTGTTTCTTCGTTCCGAGTCGCCCCCTTTGCCGGTCGCTCAAACCGTAGAGGTTCCTCTGTTTCCTCGAAGTTCCTGGCCGGGATTTACGGATGGTTCGTCTGCGAGTTCAACAAAACTACCACGGAATATGAGTGACTTGCACTGTCTTGCCCCAACAGTGGAGATTGAGGAGGAGGATCTGAGTATGGAGCACATGAAGATCGTGGATGGTTGGAGTACGTACAGGTTCTATCGGTGACTGAGCAGACTAGCTTATCGGCGTCTAAGCGGCTTACCCTCCGATTCCATCCCCTTCGCCGACTCCCTCCCTAGGGCTGGGGGGTACGTCGAGTCAGGTGGATGAATTATTCCCTCCATCTCCCCTTGCGGGGCCAGACGATGAAGTGTCTGTCTTGGAACTAGAGTCCTTGAAAATGGGTAGGTCCGCGCTCTCCCATTCTTCTATTACTAACATGGATCTGCGTTAGGAGAAGTTCAGATACCGAGACGGAGTAGGATTGGCTACATTGATGGAAGTCTATTGTATCGTTCTCAGAGGTATGAAATGTTGGATATCGACAAAGAAACATCGATTTACGTTGCATTATGTAGCCTTGCGTCACTTCTTCCGCAGCATCGTATCTCGCTTGTGGATCTAAAGCCTCATGAGGAAGAGCCCCGACCATCAGAATACTTGGACGACATAACTATTGCGACATCTATGCTTGGTCAGCCACCCTCTAAGTTCGATGCTCGTGATAACGAAGGGGAATCTCTTCCGGATGAGGACAATTTGACAACGGACTTGAAAGCCATATGGTCAAAAGCTGGATGCGACGAATTCGAGATCATATTACAAGATGGGATAGACGAATCAGAGGCGCTGCTGTTTGAGGGTGAGGGGGCTCCAGGAAACGCATCATCCTCGTCCTGAAGATTTTCAGTACCGAGATTGCCTCCTCCTACGGTGCACAAACCCTGGGAACAGCTACCCACAAATCTAGCATCCGTGGTCTCATCCCTCGGGATGGTCAAAGGCGTACGCCCTCTGAATCTCGAGTTGTCCTGGGTGTATGCGATCTTACACACTAATCTGGCGCTGCGGGACTTACGCTCATTTCTCTAAGTCCCTTCAAGTACGGTAACAAGGTCCCTACCAACGAAGAGGTTTCGCGAGTTTCAGAAGACATCCTGGAAGATCTAACAATTCCAATTTTCCAGGACCCGCGCCACAGAGACGAAGTTCGGAGAATACTGAGCGATTTGGTTTCCCCCCCACTGTCAAAACCTGTCTCAGACCTTGCCTTTGTGGAGTACACACACCCAGAAGACTTTGTGGTCGCAGCAATACTCAACAACGAAAGCGCCCGCTCTCACCAGCTTGTCCTGACCCGGGATGAGCGGCATAGAGTATCCAGGACTGGAGCCGACCTTTCTGATTTACTTGTGCCCAATTCTCTCCACAGCCTGGGGGAACCTGCAGGCGATGACACTGGCATGACACCGGACTTTCACGGTGGAGAAACTCTCTTCGAGGAGCTGGAGTTTAGCTCGCAGATCCCACAACGTGACTTTGCCCGGCCAGAGTATCTACCACCTGAAGGCTGTGAGGATGACTACGAAGAACTACTCCCTGCGCCAGCGAAGAGACCACGACTTGGAGACTTTTCACCTGTGGTTGACCCCCGCTTTGAATTTCCCCTAGTATCAGCCGACTCAAACAGGATGCCTCACACTGTTCTCTCGCCCACGGAAGAACCCACCTCCCCGAGGCGAGCAGAACCTCCGAACGACTGTCATTTTCCCCCACCTCCTCTTGCTCCACAAAACACACACGCCCTCCCGGATACCACCTCATGCCCCCGCGTTCCTATCCCACCGAGTATCCCTGATATCGTCCAGCGCTCTGTACCTCCTGGCACCGAACGAGCTACTGCACATACTACAGAGAGGAGACAGGACTTAGCTGAATTTCTGGCCCTTCGTGGCGTACACCCCAGTGTTCCTCCGGCAACAACGGCAGCAGAGACTGCCATAGATGATCCACCGCCCACTGAGGTCCCACAGTCCCCACAACGACTACTGACGGAGATCCCTCCGGGTCTTATTGACAAACACACGATTCAACTCCCTGCGGATAACTCTTTGCCAATATCTCGTCATCAATACCTGGCTTCGCTCGACCTTCTCCAGAAATATGCACTCTGTCGATGTCTATCAGACGGCCCAGCTGCTATAGATCTCATTGAACGCGAGTTCCTCGGCGGCGTAGATCTTATCCTCGACCAAGACACCGCGATCCTGTTTGTCCCTCTTTCTACGGTACCCTCCGAGTGTGAAGGTCTCATCGCCGGAATCTCTGACATCTCCTGGCGATACTCTCACATCTTGGTCATATTCGAAGCCTTTCTCATTTCTCAGGCATTCGGTGATGGGGAAGAGAACCAGATCGTTTCCTTCACTTTCACGGAACCGATTTTAAAGTCGGTGAAGAAACTGAAGAGATCGCTCGCGATCGCTGAGGGTGTGGGGACAAAGGCGGAAGATTGTTCGGCCAGTTGGGCGTTTGCTAAGAATATAGAAGAGGCTGCAAGTCTGGCTAGGGCTTATGGGGATGTGGCAGAAAGTAGGGATAACGTAGGCGGTTTACTTTGGCAAGAACGTTGGTGGTTGGGAGAAAGAGAATCAGAAGATTCACCTCTTTCTGAGTTTCAGGTCCGTCCTCCATGTTCAGTCCAAAAGGCAACCCTCGCCTCATGGTGTGTTCAGGACGAAAGTGAACTCGCAATGGTTGCAGGAATGAATGCCTTTGCGGCATGTCTCATCCTTTCTCAAATGTCATCAGACCAGTTCTTGAGTCTGATGCCCCAAGAAAGGACCGAAAGGTTCGGCCAACTCCTGGGGACTAAGCGTATGGTGCGTTTCCGAAGCTTACTGGCAGCAGCAATTGGCTAACGATAGGATGGAGATCGAACTGAATCGCGCTCTTGAACATTCCGCTGCGGCGCTATCCTCGTCGTTACCCGCTTCCGACCTAAGGGATTCTTCGAGCACACAGCCATAATTCTCCATTCCGTATCGCGTTCGCCTTGCTAAATGTATTTGTGATGTGCTGCGCTGGAGGTATTATTATCTAAAGCATAGAGAGGAAAAAATACAAAAGACGGATAAATCTAGCAATATGACATGCATTCGAGAGCAATTCAATAGATCCTTTGGATCAGCGCTGGGACTTTTCCACTCCCGAGTCTGGAGACACTGGAGGGTAGCGACAGAACTTGTCGGAGATAAATGTGACGGTCCATGTTCCTATAGAAGCTCATCAGCACGAGAGAAATCCATCGCCTCGTAGTATACACACCTTCCAACGAAGAGTAAATGGAGTATTCTTTCGTGGTCACCCCCGTGACGGTGTGTGTCTCAAGGATCTTCGGTGGTTTGTTGCTTTTCTTGGTCTGGAGTTCCGACCTCTGGTATGTGAAGGTGAAGGGTGGTTCTCCGCTGAGGGTGAATAGGATCTCGGCTTGGTCACCTGAGGCGTACTTGAGTGTCCGGGTCTCAGGCTATTTACAGTGAAGCTTACCCTCATGGATATCCTGTAACACTCTCTTCCCGTTGCCAACCTGCGCGGAAGGCATGGGATGAACAGTATAATGAAGGTCTGTCACGGCAGTCTTGCACATCGTTTGCTGGTGGGCCACAGAGGTAATCATGAACTCTCCCGGTTTTTGCAGAGCCAGCGAGAATGGCGAGCTTCTCGCTTGCTGGTTGTGAGATTTACCATTGATACGATAGCTTGAGCGAAACAGGCGGATTAGAACAGCCGAGCCAGGGGTAAGCAAAATTTCAAACGTACCCAACGGTCCAAGGTGGGTTACCCTCAAGCTGAAATTGCGCTGTTTCTCCCTCACAGAAGTGTTCCCTTCGGTCGAATGGTACGATGGCAGCGGTTTCAGCCACATCGATCCAAATTGACCTGTGAAGAGCGTCTGGAGCAGTTTGCTCGCAGCGGGAAGCGTCGCCGACGGAGTCAATGGTCACCAAATAGGGTCCAATGCTGGTGAAGGTGTACTTCGGTAGGTTGACCTTCCAGGACATAGCATCAACCTCGACAGTCGTATGGAAGGTCTCTCCAGCGGCTAAGTTCTTGACCGAAACGGCTATCGCGAACGGCGGTTTTCCTTCCAAAATTATCACCCCATCAGAGCCGGTGAAGTCCCTGGTTACGAAGTTGTCGTTTACGCAGTAAACCAAGCGACTGGGAGATTTGAAGGCAGCGGATGGTCTCATGAGAACATCTTGCTCAAACAACAGTCTGTCCTTTGGTGCGATGATGTGGTCGCGGTGTTTGGCCAATGGGTACGCTGCGTCACCGATCTGTTTGACCTCGTAGTACATCCTTCCAGGCTCCTTCGTGTGGAGCTGGAACCTCGTGTGAGGTTGGATACTGTTGAATGTCGGTTGGTCAAGAAGCTTGATCCCACCAGCACCGTTGTCCCTAGCAATATTATACATGATCTGGAACGGTGGACGACCGGAAAGATCGAGGTCTACGTGACCGAGCGTTCCTTCGCAAATAGGCGGCAAGATATGAGAACCGTTTATTGCGTCGTAATTGGATTCGGTGTCTTGAGATAGACGAGCGAAGGGTCGGGACACCCATTTAACGACGAACTTCGATTCCTCCGGAACGATAGCACCGAAGCATTGTGCATCAGCGACTTCGACGAGCTCGTACGTTCCATCAACATGAACGGCGAGATGGTCATTCGGAGTGACAAGTGTGGCTGAGAGTATTCTGTTTGGAGCCTCCTGTCTTCGATACTTGACGGTCCAAGGCGCGTCGCCGGTCAGCCTGAGTGGAATGCTAGCTTTCTCGTGTTCAAGGACGGTGACTTCGCGTTTCTCTCGGGCGTAGAACTTGGCAGTGGGCTACCAAACATGTTAGATTTTACCGGGACGCCAAATATGGAGTGCTAACCTTGACTCTCCTGACGTTGACGGATACACTTGGAACGGTCAAAGGTCGTTTGCAGCCATATGCGTCCTCAACACTCGCTGAGTTAGAGATGAGTAGAAGACATTGTGACAAGGATGGGTGACCTTACCCAAAGCGACCTCGAAGGAGCCACCATCGCGATCAATATCCGAAGGGATGGGAACACGGACTGTATATCTCGGGTTGGGGATGTTCTTCTCGCTCAACAGCTCGGAGCCCTGAGGGCTGACGACTTGAACATTGAGGTTCCACGGTCCAGTACCCTATGGACTAGATAAGCCTTGGGGGTAGCCAGAGAGGCCGGGAATACACACCTTGAGATCGACAGGAACGTCCACATGGCTCCCACCGCAGCTACTAATGAGTTTCCTGGTCCTACCAAGAGTGGTACTCTCCCTTGTGGCAAAGTCCGCTGAAGCGAGAGGGTGGACAACCTGGTCAATACTAGGTCCGTGGAGTAGAACCTTCTTGTAGTTGGCATCGCTAAGATGAGTGAACGTGAACTTGTAGTGACCGCTCTGATCCGGCTGAAGAGTGATTTCGCCACGGGAGCCCGCAATGGTCTTGATAAGCTCACGAGGGGGTTCCTTGTCCTTCTGTGATTGGTAATACACTTGGAAGGGCCCGGTACCGCGGAGAACAAGCGAAGCAGAGACACCAGTGTCGCCAGAACTTTGGAGGGGCTTAGCATGATACATAGCGATGCACAAAGCTACATACCACTCGTGGATCTTCTTCCATTCGATCTCTGCACTGGGGAGGGGCATCTCGATGACCTTGCACGTCTCCGGGCTCAAAACATCACCATCGCAAAACATTCCCTTCACACTGAGGATGGTATATTCACCAGGAGCACTTGCACGCAGGGTGATATCCTTGGTACTATCCTGGGTACTCAGTTGTTTCTCCCAACCCTTGTGCTTCTTGTCGGAAGGCGTGTACCGAACGCCAACGTCCCAGAACCCGTCCAGCGGGTCAGAGCTGTGGGCAGTAATTGCGACTTGTGTCTCGGAACCGATCAGCAAGGAAGATGGGCGACCAGGTCCACAAGTTCTGAATGATACGCTTGGACGGCGGAGGACGGTGATCGTTCGTGTTGTCGTGGGCGAAAGGGGTGGCGTCAACGAGTTTCCGTAGCGATCTACTACGTACTCCAAGGTGTAAGTGTGTGATCCAATCGCCCCAAGTGAAACGGTGAGGGGTATTTGAAGTTTCTGTGGGACCTCTGAAATGCCGCGGGTCTGGTCGCCAACAATGCCCTCGACGGTGAAGTACTCCCGTCGTCCGTTGACGTCTTCGAACCAACGAAGGCTGAGGGGTGGAACTCCGAATATGTCGAGGTTGAAATTGACGTCTTCCCCGGGGGTAGAACCTTTGTGGCCGGATACGACACCAGGGGCAGCACACCTAATGTCGTCACCTCGGGAGATATCGTCGGGAACGAACTCTGCTTTGGGACAAGGAGCAATAACAACTTCCAGCGGATACGCAAGCCGCGCATCAACTTCCGCAGAATCGAGTACTCGTTCGAGGCGCAGCGTTCCGGGTTTCGTGACACGGACATGGACCAGAGTTTGTGATTTCTGCAGGGAGTTGGCAGAGGACTCAGTTGAGTCCTCCTCTTCGTCATCGTCGTATTCGTCGTAGTCTGGGTCGTTAACGTCGCGTTTATTTGCGTTCGTCCGAGTGAGCTCTAAGCTCTCCCGCCTGGACTGTTCGATGGCGCGAAGATCTTTGGCGTTCAAGTCGTGGGTCTCCACCTTTCCAATGATTTCTTGACCTTCACCGTGACCAAGTGGAAGGAGGGTGTAGCGGATTCCAATCGGCGTGGTGTTGTTCAATAATATGGGGACCAAGACCGCGCTTCCGGGTGTTTCAAAACAGAACGCTTCAGCATAAGGATTGAGTTGTGCCGTGCTGATAGGAGACATCCTGACAGTGTGTTGGCCAAGTAGGTGTGGATCACCACCGTCGTTCGTTCCGAAGAGACCAAAAGTTGGTACCAAGTCCGTGACTCGGAAAGGGGCTGCACCTCTTTGACCTTCAAGCTAGGGTGAGAACGGAGACACGTCGTAGTATAAATACAACGATTTGCACACCTCCAATCGCCGATGACAGCGCCGCACCGATCCCCAGGTGTAGCGAGATGCTCCCGAACAACACTCCATCCAACAGACAAAGGGTAACGAGCTGGAGGGCAAGGACGGAGGAGGTATACCGTAACCTTGGTATCCTTAGCATAGATAACCCGAGGATGAAGAAAATGTCGACAACTATCCACTTCGCCACATAGCCGACCGACCAGGACTCCTCGTCATAAGTCAGGAGGTACTGGAAGAAGTCGAAAACTTTGACGGCCTGGTTCAAAAGTCAACACTTGGCGAGTCTCCCTGGAGTTACAGACTCGCCTGGCATAAGAGCCCCAGGCTCAGCGCGTACAGCCGTTGTGCGGGTGCGTCAAAGTAAGACTCAGGGATGAGCGGCGGGTCCTCGTTCTTTTTCGCGACGGACATGGCGGAAGAGGGAATGAACCTAGAGATATGTCCGAAATGTGAGGTTCGCGGGGGGTTTCAGGACGAGATCTCCTAGAGACAGTCGCGCATCGAGGGTTGGACGTCAAAGAAATGGATTTTGGAAATGCACGCGTCTGCCACACGTGACCACCTGCTTGTGCTCGGGAGTGCTCATTCGGCCGAGCCACATCTCGATGTCGTAACACGCTCGTATAGGCCCCAGTATTTGGCCATCGTATGTGGTACAAACGCCCGAGAAGAGTACGCACGCCTACATACCCACAAAGCACTACGTACAACAACAGGGGGCGAGGTTCTACAACAGCCGAAAGGTGGCCCTCGACCCTAGAAGAATGTCTGAATAGCAACGTACAGGAAAAGAACCCAGCAGAGAATCTTCAACTGGGGGTCCAGCCCATTGTACTTGTCAGCGATGCTGCAGATGAGGCCCCCGATTCCTCCAGCAGCAGCCCCAGTGGGTTGGGCATTAGGTGGCGCGCCTGCCGGGCCATTCCCACCCAACCTGTTTCCTCTTCCGGGGAAGTTTTGTTCCGCGGTCGCTTCACCAGGTGAACCAGCAAGGTTTCTCAGCGTTTTATCGAGTCCGCTGTAGACAGAAACCAGTCAGGACACACAGGACACTCGCATAAAATGAACACTACGCTTTGTCAGCACCACGAATCATGTCCACCTGTTTCGATCCCTTGAAAAAGATGAACGTCGGCCTGTGAGCTCGAGTTAGTTGGTAACAAGTGTCAGTCAGGTCCGGCGACTCACATTGCAGTAACCTTATATTTGGTAGAAACGGCCTTTGCAGCATCGACATCACATTTCAGAAAGTTGACTTGGGGGTATTGCTTGGAGAGCGCCTCGAACACTGGGGCAATCTGGTGACATGGCCCACACCTGAATCATTGCGAGGAGATCGTGAGATCACATTTGCGTTCCGTGTTGAATAAGCGATTTGTACCATGTGGCGTGGAAATCGATGACCTAGAAGTCCAATAATTAGACGCATTCAACCTGCTCTAAGACATGTCCGACATACCGAAACTTTCGTAGGGGACTGACCGAGGACCCCGTCGAGTTCAGCATTGTTCGTAATGTGGGTAATACCCATTGTAAACAAAGGGCTTGTGGCTGGGTCGGTAAGCGCGGGGTGTATAGTGGTGAGAAATGCAAAGGATAGGATGATGTGTCTCGCCAGAGTTCGGAACGGAGTCCTTCTGATGTAAATTCTCACACTCGCTACGCCATAATATGATCAGGAATAACTTGACGCCAACTACAACAGCTTGGTGGGACGATACTCCTCCGACGGTAGAACTCTCAGTACAGTAATCTACATTCTAGCAGGGATTGAAACCTGGATATCCGGGACCTGGGATCCCACCGGTTGATCTTCCTCCGCACTGAAGTTGGCTTCACCCTTGTCTTCGATAACCTGGTAGAGTGATAAACACGCGTATTAAGGGCAATTTCATCGCGATTCTTACTCTTCCGTTGGCGATTTCGATGTCTTCGAATCCCCAGTCCCTTGAGGCACCATCCTGAAGATGTGCCCCATCCGCCAACCTCTTCGCTTCCCAGCCGCCAATCACATTCCAATTCTCCCCTCCCTTCCTCACGAATTCCCCAAGGGAGCAGCACCCGACTCTGACCGGCAGGTTCCGATCGCCAAGCAGGCTCCTGACAAGCGCGATAATGGTCGCAGCATGACTCACCAGCACGATTACTTTGTGCTGGGGGTATAGTCTCCCCAAATGCGGGATGAAGACAGAGAGGTATCCGTTGGTGCGATCGTGGATTTCGTCCACGTCTTCTCCTCGTCGGGATGGGTACCAGCTCGTGGACCATCCTTCAGGGTCGATTTCCGGAAACCATTCCTTGAGAGATGAGGCAGACCCAGGTCGAGGATGGAGACCCGTCCCGGGGGCAACAGGAGAATACCATTCATTCAACCCTGCAAAGAAACTATCAAGCACCACCCATTTTCAAAGTTGGGAAGACGGACCCTGTTCGACGTATAGAGGGAGCTTCAGGGCCTGGGCCATCGGCTGGGATGTTTGCAGGCATCGATCTGGGCGCGGTCGATAAGTTGATATCTAACTGCATGACTTAGTGCGGAACGAACAGTAGGGAGAGGAGAATATAGCAGTCGGCCTTTCTCCCTCGGGAAGTGAGAGGAAATACTGTGCGACCTCCTTAGCTTGGGCCTATCTCGGGTTTAAAATTTAAAGATCAATGTCACATCATTCCTCGATCAAAACACAGAGTCTTACTTCTCCGTAGGCTGCGAGAGGAGGATCCCTCGGGAGACCAGTTGGACTCGTCCTACAACAGATTTCATCAGGAACTTAAGAAGATGAGGATAGATTTTGCGATCATAGCGTACCAGTTGGTGGTAACCCAGTTGAGCCGGAACCCTATCCAGGCGGTTGAACATGAGCCTTCCAAACGGCTTTGGAATGCACTGACCGTGTCTTACGATGTAGATCTTTTCGATCATGGTCAGTCAGTCTAAGTTGCCAGCGAACGAGCGTGAGGTGTGAAGCCGAAATGACAGACACGCGTCAGTCCTTGGCCGGGACACTGACAGCAAGCATTGATGAAACATCAGATCCAAGTACGTATACACTTTTTATGATTCAGCGTTCAAGAGCTATAGACGTGACAGAAAGAACGAAACCACAGCTGCATTCAGAACGGGAGTCGGGTACGAAAGGAAGCAGAGAAAATATACATGTCGTAGTGTCATGCTGTGGCCATATCATTTTGACATTGGGGGTGCCGCAACTTGTGGAGCTCAAGCTCTCAATAACGAGGGGAAAGCGGTCTCGTCATCGACATTGAGGGGGGATGTGTTGTCATTGAATCGTTGACCACCACGCTCTCGACCACGCGCGCGTCCACCCCTCTCTCCACCTCGCTCGCCACGACCACGACCACGACCACGACCTCCCCTATCGGGGCGTTCAAAACGGGCATCAATCTCCAAGTAGACCTTCTCCTCCTTTTTTGTGCGGCTCTTGGGAGTGGCCCTGGTCTAAATCGGAGTGAGTGGATGCAAGTAACGAAGCGCAGCTCACACTGACCTTCCCCACAAAGTAGGTGTCCTCCTCAGCTCCTTTGACGAGTGCGGTAGCGCCCTTCCAGGTGCCTTCATCCCTCTCGATCTTCCTGGTCTCCAACTGGGGAATAACGGAGGACTTGTCCTTCTGTTGGGCGAGATATTCTTCAAGAGTCAGTGTATTCTCTTGCTCTTCCTCTTGGCGATCCCTGGGACGGCGGTCAGACCGCTCCGCGGGCTCTTCGACGTTTGTGGTGGAGGCAGGGGGAGGGGCGGCCCAGTCAGTGTTGTTGCCACCTCCAGCACCCCAGTCATCGCCACCACCCCCACTAGGTGCCCAGTCGTCGCCACCTCCACTGGGTTCCCAGCTTTCAGTGGGAGCAGCTTGTTCAGCGGCAGCATCGTCTGCGGCAGCAGTCTCAGTTGCGAGTTCGGTCTGGCCTTCGTCACCACCCCAAGATTGGTGGATTTTCTTTTCCGAGTCACTGATGGAGGTTTAGGGTAAATCGCTTTATACCTGAATCTGAATGAAGGTGCGTACGTCTTGCCTGTAGCGCTGCGACGGTCGTATTCACGTCGTCCGCCGCCGCCACCGCCACCACCGCCACCGCCACCACGAGGACCATCCCTGTCACCTCGGTTGTCACCTCTGCCGCGACCTCTGCCACGACCTCTGCCACGACCTCCGTCGGCAAATTCAACTGGATAGGAAAGAAATGGACGGCGAGGACGATCAGGGGAGAAATTGATGGATTTCTAGAGGAGACGATTACCCTTCTTGCCGGCAGAGTCATCGGCACCATCATCCTCAGCACCTTCCCGAGGGGCAGATGTACGAGAACCACCCCTTGGGTAGTACTTGCCGCCCCTTGCACCGGGACCACCACGATTTCCGCGACCGCGCGGACCACCTCTGGTCGAGGGTTGGTCGGCGGTGGCGGTTGTGGTGGTTGTAGCTGGCTCAGGAGCAGGCGGGTTCACCCCGTCCTCTGTGCGGCTATGAGGGCCAAGGAAGCGGTGAGGGGATTAGATACGGACCATCAAGGAGGGCGAAGGGGTTTCTTGAAGCCACCGACATGGTAGAAGGTGGATTTGAGGACGATCAGTAGAACGTCTGGTCGAGTTTTGTCCAATGAGTTTTTTCTTGAGACCCTCGGGCAAACTGGAGATTATCTCAAGTGGCCCCAATTTCGGTCTAGTGCACAGCCACAGCTGTACAGTTCAAAGCCCGCCGACAAAAACCATGGAAATTCCCACAAAATATTCCTTAACGCTTAAACCACAGGTGCGCCGTCCCCCGTTTCCCGCACGAAACAGAATTCTGACGATTTGCAACAGCCCTCAAAAGCATCTCGACGACTGATTCGCCCGCCGTAATTGGACTGGTGTGGATTGAGGACCTTGAGACCGTCTCATTGGGCTGGAGAGCAAACACAGGGATGGGACTTGGGTGCGTCGGACGCGTTCCATAGGGATTCTCTTCGGAGACGTCTCTGCGGCTGCCCTTCGTGGTCGTCGTATGGGTTTTGTACGCAATGTCTCGTTGTACAGATTATCTTGAGATAATATTCGGTCATTTTGTTTCTTGCACCCCTACCATCAACTCGACATGGCCTCGCGCCGGCTTGCCATCTCTTCCCTCCTATGCAGTGATGAGACGAATCCGCCTTCCTCATCACCAACATCGTCCCCGACGTCGGCAAGAACGTCGGCCGCCCACGACCTTGAGCCTGTTCCCCGTCCCTCACGTCATCACCCCGCGTTCCCAGCCCAGACAAGCAGTGTACATACACAAACTTCCCCTAGCTACCGTCCTCTATCTGATGTTACATACACCCCCGCCGTAGACCGACCCCGGTCATACAACGACAACGACGCGCTCAGATCCCGCCCGACGGCATACTCGTCTCAACTCACCCATCGGCGAGAACTTTCAACCTCTCCTGAGCGCGTCTTGGCACAACACCAACATCAGCGAATTTACACCTCCCCCATGTCGCCGTATAACACCCAGCCCCCCGCTCAACCTAGCCCGTGGAGCGGACACTCACCCCTATACGCCCGCCCCTCTACGTCGAGCTCTCAAGACAACTACTTCCCTTCTAGTCAGTCTCCGGTCGAGCCGAGGTCGAGGTCCTTCTCCAACCCGCCAGTGCACCTTGCCCAGTATCCGTCCCAGTCAGTCTCAACGTACCCGCCGTATAATTCGAGCCCCGTCTTACCCCAACCACCCCCATCACTTGGTGGCGGACTCGAGGCGCTGGCTCAAGCCGCAAGCCAAGAACGGCGGCGCTTGAGCAATGAATATGCCGAGTCAAGGCGGACTGCTTCTCGCGAGAGCATAACGCGTACCCCGGTGGTCACACAGAGTCCTCCCGTTTCGACTTCTACGTACCCGAGAGAGCCAGCTCCGACCTGGGGGCGCCGAAGTAAAGAACATCAGCAACCCCCCCACAAAAGGCGGAAGAGTTATGATCTCCTTGATGAACCCATTCCTGCGGAACCTTTGGAAATCTTCCAGCCAACTCGACCACCCCACGAGAGGGGTTCTTTGATGCGCATCAGCGCTCTTGTGCCAGAAATTCCCGTCCCGGCGGACCGTACCTATGTGCCACCAAAGCCGCAGCGTTCTCCAACTCTTCCCCGTGTCTCTGACATCCGCCATAGCGTTGGCACTGGTCCTGCCATCCCCATTGCGAATTTACTCACAAGCGACCCCCCTCCTCGAAAGATCTCACCCCCGCCCCTCTCTCCCCCTTCACCCCATCCTTTGCAGACTGCGCCACCACATGTCGCCCGAAAAGCTCCAACACCTGCGCCCCCTCATTCACCTACCCCCCCTTTTAACCCACCGTCTCCCATTCAAGAACCGCCAAAGTTCGCAACTGAGTATCGCGAAGTTTACCGTTCACCAGAGCCTTCAATACTCCCTATCCCTAAGGACCCCGCAATTGCCCACATCTTTCCAAAGATTCGGTCACCTTCGCCCACAGTCGAAGAGGCTGTCGAGGCGGAGTTTGAGGGGGTCCATAATGTACCAACTTTGGCGACCCCTGTTCAAGAATCAAGCGAACCCCCGACACCATCTCCTGTCATTCCAGTAGAATTGCATCCATCACTTTCTCCTACGCCTATCGAGGATCAATCGCCAACGCCAGTCAGGTCAGCTTCCCCGGTTGCCGAATTTGAACCCGAATCCGTATTGATTCTCGAACCGCCTGTCGCTCAAGCTCACCAGCCAGTTTCAGAGCCAGACCCAGAGGTTGAGCCGGAACCAGTCCCGGCGCCTGCGCCCACCCCAACCCCTACGTCCGTGTCAGACGTGGAGAAGGAACCAGGTCCCCCACAGAAGATCGAGCCTCCTCGCCAGATCTCCATCATTTCAATCTCAACACCCCTTCCTCCCCCAGCGTATTCTGCCCCTGTACTTCCTATGTCAGGACCTGGCCTCCGGCCACCTTCTCCCGTTCGAACATCTAACTATCCCCTGTCTCGACATCCCCCCGCTCAACCAGAACCCGAACATGATCATGACGTCGAAGCGAGGAATGATGACGACGGGACAGAAAGCGATAACATGACTGTCGACATGGAGTTCGACCTCGCTGCTGGTGTAGCCAGTGACAATGCTGCTGGAGGTGGAGGAACAAGGACCGACAGCGAATACGAGATGGAGGTTGACGTTGACGTTGACGATGAACTTCTCAGGCTTGTTAATGGGGAGGGTAGCGGCACCGGACAAGGGCACCATGACACTGGATATGTGGGCACGAGCCAATATAAGAGCAAACCGCGGGCAGCGAGCACATCGACGGATGCCTTCTTTGATCACGCCGTGCCGCCCCCGATGGACCTGGAAATGATCATGAGGGAGCAAGGGCAACCGAGGATTTTGTATCAGCAGTTGCAGGGTCCCGGGCAGCCTCTCGTTCCGTTGATCGTCCACGAGCCGAAACCTGAGCCAAAGCCTGTCATGAAGGGGAAGAAGAAACAGACCGCAAAGGTAGGTAGCCTAGGATTCTTTTCTTCGTCTAGGTACCGTCTAACCGTTTGTTGATTCTGCTCAGGCTCCTGCGAAACCTAAACAACCCGCCAAATCTCGGGCTAAGGTTACCACCAAAGCCAAGCCGGACACTTTGCAAGTTCAGTCCGCCACCGAGACTGTGTCATATACAGGATCAGGACGGATGACTAAAGCCCCTGCCGTTCTCTCGCTACCTGTGACAAATCTCAACTCGTCTGCCGTCGGGGCTGCCGCTGCTCGTTCGAGGTCACAGTCGACAATGCCTGTAGCGAGCGAGACTACGGACGAGAAAGAGGCGGAGAAGGATGACATGGATGATAGGGTATATTGTATTTGTAAGACTGAGTACGAGGAGGGTAAAGTCATGATCGCTTGCGACAGGTTTGCTATTCCCCCCGTACTTTGACTGTGCGGCGAGGCTGACGGTCGTTGACTTTTAGGTGCGACGAATGGTATCACATGCAGTGTTTGGGGATGTCCGATCTGGAAGTCGATCTCGTGGATCAGTTCTTCTGTCTTACATGCATCCAGAGTGAGTAACTCAAATATCGTTTTGGCGTCCAGGTTGCTTACAGGTTATTCGCCAGACAATCCCAACCTCTCACTCAGGACGACACATAAGACACGCTGCTTCGCGGGAGCCAAGCACAAGGACCCTTCATCTCCTAGCGCGTGCCACAAGCCCGCTCGAGGCGCGTTTTCGAAGTATTGCTCCGACGAATGCGGCGTCACTTTCATGCAAACGAAAATCGACGCCTGGACGGCGGGAGGCGGCCACAATGCGAAACTCTGGGAAACCGTGAAGGACGCTGATGCAAGGGAGGGTGTCGTCACCGTCCTCTCTGGATCAAAGAAACCTGCGATGGTCAAGGCTGAAGTTGACGCGGATGGAGACGTCAAACTCACTGACGGTGCTCTCCACGACACGAAACAAGAACCCCTCGCTGATGGACCAGCAACTACCATCAAGAAGGGCCTGAGCAAGCAGAAAGAACGAGAACTCACCAGGCTGAGGAAGGAGCTGGAAAAGGTGGTTGATATGCGAAACTCGATGAAGCAGGAACTGGAGATCATCGAGTGGAGGGATTCCTTGATCAAACTCGCGAGCCAGAGGTCTGAAGAGGTGGGGGAGTGTGGATGGGATCAGAGGATATGCATGGACGACGAAGAGTGGACGGAGGTCGGGCCGACAGTTCTGGAGAATTATGACGGGCAGGACCAACAGGAGGATGAATCCGAATCCTTCGGGGAATGGTGGTGTCGGGGGAAGAAAAAGTGTGATAGGCACTCTGGGTATGGTCTTCCCTTCTTCCCCACTCCAGTGAGCTGGATGGCTGATCCACCGTGCTTTTCTAGGTGGCAGAGGCTTCGTGCGGCAGAAGTCGAGTTCGAGATTCACCAGAAGGACCTTGGGCTGAAGAAACTCGCGGAAACCGAGCGGGACATCCGGAGGCGGATCGAAGACATCATGGACCCCCAAGTCGCCCCAGCTCAAGTTCAGGTGAACGGTAAGGAGAACAAGGCCAAGGTCAACGGCGCGGGAAAGACTGCGAAGAAACGGAAGACGGCAGGCTGACAGCAAGACCTGGTCTCTACCTATAGCATTGTCGATATACGCGTGGTGTTTCGGACGTTTCTGGATCTACAGTACATGCTATTGGATTAGTAAAAGTACATGTATATCATGTTGGATTTCAGGCGTAATGAATCTGCCAGATTAATACTCTCCATTGGGACCTCGTATTACCCACTAAGCTCGAGGTCAATCGGGACCAACGGGACCGACTGATGGGGCCGTGTTACACCCCGAGGTCCAGCACTTCAGTAACCGTCACCCTCCCCGCCTTCCTTTGAGAAGCCTTTCTGTTCGTGGAGTACTTGGGCTTTGATCTCCTCTCGGCGCTTTTTCATATCGGTGTCGCGCCTGTGGTATGGAAGGAGGACGTCCCATTCGACCTGCTTTAATGGGACTTCGTCTTCTCGATCAAGATCCTAGGAGACGCGGCAATGTGATGAGAGGTTGCAAAGAGACCGACTCCGCCACGTGTGCATGTGGTGGAAGACGATTGGAAGTGGGACTTTGGTGTACTCACGATCTCGCCGAGTAAAACGACATTCTCACCACGGATGAGGAAGAGACCGACCCATTGTTCGGCGAACACGTCTTGGTGGTATATCCTCTCGACCGTATCCTCCAGAACCAAATTGGCTGAAAAGCGGGGGGAGAGAAAGCATTCACAGTTGAGTCTTCGTCAAACACCAAACCGGTATGCATCTTACGCACCGAACTGATCGTAAGATCTCAAAACCCCAAACAGCTTTCTTCCGTCCCGGAGGACGACCAGCATCTTTCCTATGTGGCGGGAGCGATGTGACGAATGGGCTGTTTTGTCTTTATCTGGGAGCCTGGGATGGACTGAGACGTACGGTCGACGCAATCCACCAGCGACCCCGAAGTCGTGAACGGAATGAGCGAGTCCATGCCAAAGAAGGGGTCAACTCTCTCTGTGGTCGAGTTTTTTCTTTCGGATTTGCGCTTTGTGCGGTTTGCGAGTGAGTGGTTGTCAAATCCGGTACCGGTTCCCGATCAATCCCGCGGATGCAGCGGTCCGGTCGTATCGGGCCGGGTGTATATTGGCTACCGAATACTGAGTAGTACTGAGTACTGAGTACCGGCCATGACTACCGTGGCCAGGCTCAGCCCTGCTCATCGTGTGGCGAATTTTACCCTTCGTTACGTTGGCTCCATACGCCAGCGAATGGATTCCAACTCGCATCCTTATGAACCTCGTATTCGATGATGTTGGCCGCCCTATCAGACAGCGTCTCGCCATACACGACGGACGCCAAGCTATGGATCATGTCCATTCCAGCTAAGAGAACCGACCATCAGCCATGTTCCAGAACTCCGTGGTGCGCTAGCCTTACATGTAACTCCGGAGCTAGTCCAGATGTTTCCATCGACGACCCACCTTGCATGGTACACCTGCGGAACAAACCACCGTGAGCTACCAAACATCTTAATTTAGGATTCGCATACCCAATCAACGTTCGGTCCAGACTCTACTATCTCTCTCCAGGAATGCTTACTGGTGGTGGCACGTTTGCCGTCCAAGATCCCAGCCTTGGCCAAGACCTGAGCACCAGTGCAGACGCTCACAATGTACTGCAACTTGGGGTACGTCCTTTTAACGTAGTCTATAATCGCAGGACGATTGTACGCATATCGGCTACCGGGGCCACCAGGAATCACTGCACCAAGCGTCGGTCTCAGCGAGAAACAGAGAGATGGCTTGATATCGTACGAAGTACATCCAACTCTGGATCTTCGTCGATCGCGTAGGTGGGTTGAAGATACGAGGTGGCTACACCAGTACTAGAGTTGGCGTGGGAAGGCACAGGTTCTCTTGTCTCTCCGATGATAGAGATCGCCATGCCCGGCATCTGGGCTCCGATAATGTTCAAGATTTCTAACGGCCCATACACGTCCTGCAGAACTACCTCAGTATCGCAGAGGGTTGGGCAGGACCCTCTACTTGCAAGTCCAAAGAACCTCGGTAATGCAAGGATCCCCCATTTCTTTGGGGCGGTCTCGTTAACGGCGTTGGCCATAGCACTAGAGATGGATAGGAGGAGAGATCGTGTGAATTTCACACGGGGACGGGGCCCACAGTTACCACTCTCCGCCAAAGCGGCCCATCGCCCTTCAGTCCAATGACTCGCGGTGATGACAAAATGTAATTCACGAAGCGATGGATACCAGCTTTCGATTTGGTTCGAAGTCGCCATCCTGACCTACCATTACACTGGGGGTTCAAGGACCTCTGATGTTTACAACCCCATTCGCGAAGGTCACTGTGTACATTTTCATGAGGAGCACAAATCAACCAGCAGTGGAATAACAAAATAGAGACTAATGAGGAGTACACTGGCCAGGAATGGGATATCTGTATAGACGTAGGTCCGGTTGCCCAGGGAAGTACACGCCGGGTAAGTGTGCGGGATGGTGTGCCACGCACTAAGGGTAGATGATCAACACGAATAGGAAGTACCACCATTTCCGCGAGCCCACCGTTAGAGTTCAGCCACCAGGGGTGTCCGTCTTTCTCGTTCCCTCTTCGATCTCCTGGAGGAGAGCTCTGCAGTCCTCTAGATCTCTCGCGGCCCCAAGCCTCTCATAAATATCGGCAGCGCGCAAAACCCAGGTGGTATGGGTTATTGATCGCGTGTGGCTTAGCCCGTTCGAGACTCCGGTGTGCGTCGTCAAATCCTCCTGCGTCGGAAAACAGCTCCGCCAGGTTGTAATGGATCCAAAAGATATGATCGTGCCAATTGAAGGAAGACGCAATCCCGAGGGCTGTCTCGAAGTGATTGATAGTCTTCTCTGTCTTACCCTTGGAGCGACATATATTGCCGAGGAGACGGTAACAATCACAGACCGAGAATTGATCGCCAAGTTCAGCCAAAAGATCGATTGCGCGTGATGCGGCTTCTTCTGCAGCGTCGAGCTGACCCCCCGTTCCCTCCAAAGCTCTAAAGCGTGCACGAGGACCCGTTTCCTCTTCACATTATTTCCAACCGATGTAAACAACCATGAGAGCCGGAACAAGCATTCCGGCTTGGAAGGGTGGTCGTCTGGGAGGCCTTCGATCTTTAGCCCCAGCACGACCAGTCGTGGTTTGTGCCAATAGATGTGCTCCATGAAATAGGAGCAGACAGTCCAGACATCAATTGAGTCTGTGTCAATGGATGTGAAGACGTTGAGTAGGTGCTCAACGTTCACATCCTCTGACATGATCCATCGCGCTTCTTCAAAGCTGGGCTGGCCAGGATCGACGCCAACCGATAATCGATGGAAGTATTGTTCCTTGGTTGTGCGGAGGAGCGGAGATGAGGATGGTTCTTTGGGGCAGAAGTAGTCACGGAGCGGTGCCAGCATCGTGATGAATCCATCGTTTCGATATGTCAGGGAAAGGGTGCAGAATTTGTCGAAGGCGTTCGCCCCATCGAAGATGGTAGGAAACAGCCAGTTGAGATTGTTCTCATCGATACCTTAAGGGAAGAAAGCGACAACACCAAGGAGGTCGCGGGCGTCGGGGCCGAGTTTATGGAACGTCGGTGAAGCGAGCGAAAGTTCGATCGTTGCCGCCAGGCTCTCGTTATAGTCTGTCCGAAGTGCCTGCGTGCGGTGTGTATCCCATTCCCTGGCCAGTCGATTGTAATCCCACATATTGCGACACGCGACCGTAGCGAGAAGTGTGATTGAGAGGGCATGGAAGTCTAATTGCCTGACAAGGTCATTGACAATATTAGACCGCCCGTCGTTATTGCAGATGCCATAGAAGATGTTGCATGCTGACTCCGTTGACAATGTGGGGATGGTCGGACGCTCGCAGTGTCGGGGGACGTTGGAGATGCGAGAGGTAATGCAGAGACATATGGTTTTGAACCGACTCAGCTCTTCCACCACGTCGTAGATCTCCCGGGCGTTCGTTCCTTGTGGGTCGAGGATGGATTCCGCATTATCGAGGAATAAGATCATCTCTCTTGAGGATAGGAATGGCCGTAGGGGGCCAGGTCCTCAGGGTTATCGACACCTGCGCCAGTGACCTTGCAGAGTCGGTTGAGGAAATGAGCCCGTGATGCAGTAAACTGGTCATAACGAATGAATCGACGGTTATTGCCAAATCGATCCGCGATGCGATAGTGGTGGAGGATTGTCAGCGCGATAGATGTCTTTCCAATCCCTCCGGCACCAATGAGAGCGATGGATGTCAGATTTTCTGCGAGACCAACGATTTTCTCGATCAACTCGTCGCGTCCGAAACATGCCTTCGGCGGTGGGGGAGGTAATTCTCCGGGTATGCTAGACACAAACGTAAGGCGCCGGATCCCTTGGCGGTCAAAACTACTGACCTAGTTTGGTCCCAGGCAACTGTAAGCGTTCTCACGTTGCTGGTTTGAGTGTGACTTGCACTTACCGAGTGAATATGACCACCAATCTCTTCCCTGATCTTCGACACATCATAGCGGATGTCGGAAACGGCAACATGGGTGTTCACGGCCAATTCGGTCTGTATGGGAACAATCAGCGGCAACAAAGCAAGGGCAATCGTACGTACGTTGAAGACAAGAAGGATCCTGTTGAGCTCCAGCTTCCAAGCGGCAATCGTCTCCTTATCATTCTTCCTCTGTTTGATGACCTCCCTTTGGATCTCTGCTGCAGTCCTGCGATCAAGAACGTTGTCGGTGAGCTACCCGGATCTGCGTCGCTGGTTTAACCCACGTTGTCAACTGATTTATCGCCTCGCACACGGACCGACTGAGGTCATCCAAACTCTTTCCCTCCAGTCCCCGGCCAAGTGCTCGACAGATATCAGCGCAGGACAACCCGAGCTCGATGTATTCCTATTCGTTGATCATCGAGTCCTGGATAAACGTGAACAAGAAGCCCATCGTCATAGAATCGGGGGAAGCATACCCTGATCATCGTCAGAAGGATACTGACGGAAACGGATGCAGCCTCGGCTGGTGTGATATCAGAGATCTCCTTTGCAACACTTTTAGGGCCTCGATAGCCACATTCAACAAGGAGATAGCGCCACCCCGCCCTTTCCGTCGTTGGGACTTTCCATCCATAGTCGAAACTCGAGGCAGGTGCGAGAAAACGGTATAGCGCGCAGGCTGTGAGGGAGAACCAGGACCCTAATAGAGATGGGCGGCCATTTTGTCATGACACGCCTCGTGCAAGCAGGCTCGTCTGATGATGACAATGGTATTCATGGTCGGCGCGTTTGAAGCTACAGGCGATCAACTGATCGCCCATTAGACTCTTCAACCGTTTACTTTCGAAACACTCCCCCGTCGCGTATTCTCTACCCCCGTCTCTTCTCCGATATCAGAGGGAAGAGAGGTCCGGAAATGGACGGGGTATACCAGTTGGACCGCTCGGGCTCGTCAGCGCGAAATCGGCATGGCGGACTTTAACGGTGAGTCTTACAGGAAGCACTGAGGCCTGCATCAGGCGATTCATTCTAGACTCCTATGGCACTGGCTAAGCTGGGATCTAGCCCCGAATTCAGAGGAGGAGGGGGTGCCCGTACTGATCGCGTTTAGGCTCAACTTTGGGCCTGATCTCAGGGGCCCCAATACCTGCCTCTACGATCCGCAGGCCGCATTAACGACCGAACCCTCTCACATTGCCACTAAAGCCACTGGCCAACGGAGCTAGGTATATACCCACATCGGGATAGACTCCAGGGAAGAACATACCCCCTCAGAGGAGGGAGAAGGCATCGTTGGGTGAGCGACAGAAGTCCTTTGGTCTCGATGAGCAACCGATAACCGACAATCAATTGGTGTGGGTGGGCATCGAAACAGCAGCCATCTGAATTCCTAGTTGAGGGTGTGTACCCTGGCCGTTAAGACGAATTGCACACTTTTCTCCTACTCGTACCTGACCTACCTCCCAGCGGGACCCGTTTTTAAACGGCGAAGAACCCGTAATATATGACGAGCTCGCCATGATCTTCCGTCACAGCAAAGAACGGGAAGAGGAGCTCTCTACTCAGCCCTTCCGAAGAGACCTAAGCAGAACCGGTCGGTGTCCTTAGTACATACCCCCCCTTACAAACGAAACCCCCCTTCACGCCAAAGAGTAGTGCCCCAGAGAGCCGCCTAAGGCAGTGAGATGGTTCAACAAGTATGGATTGTTTTATCATTATACATCCGCTAGTACACCAAACAAGAAACAATGTCCATGGAAATATCGTGAGGGTTTCAGAAGAGTGAATTAGTCAAGTACAAGTCTATTGCCATTTGTCGTTGAAGAAGCAGGGTAACCACTCATCCAGAGCCATCTGGAACAGCCCGAGCGAAGTGTAGAACGGCTCGGCAGGCTCCGTGAGATACGACCAGAGGTCCTTGACATGGGTCTTTCCTCGGTAGACAACACCAAAGTAAGATCGATAATCCGGCGCAGTGTGACAACTAGACGACAATATAATGATTAGCAATTCCAAAAGGTATTACGGTGTGGCAGGACGCTTACGCGGGGATCGCAGTAGTACCGATCCTCTTCGGAGCATTCTCTTCGAAGCTAGCGACCGAAAGCGTTCTCCAGGGGTCGATTTGGCCATTCGTGAAGAGAACGTGTGATGGGTTCATGTACCATCCACCGTAAGCATAGTTGAGGGCACCGACGTTAGGCTCAGGGGGGACTGATCCCGCTGGGAAAGTTTCCAGGCACTCTTGTTGGAACCTCGACTGGGTCAAGAATTTTGACTGAATGCTTCGGTTGTTGTTGGGACTATAACCCTGGAAGTAACCTATATACACGCATATGATCAGACCAGGCCATGAACCCACGTTGGGAGGTGGAGAGCGCATACCGAACTCAGTGCAATACTGATATTGCCACGAGAGCCAATCAGCTGCTTCGGTGTCGGGAGGTCCAGCGACGGCGAAAGTGTCAGGGTCTGTCTCAGCGAGACCGATAAGGAAGGAATCCAGGGCAACTGCGGCGCCGAACTGAGCCGCCAAACCCTCAGTGTAAGCAGGAATGGTTCCGTTCCTTGTCTCCATGGAATCGCAGAACGTCAAGATCGGAGCGAGTCCGTTTACCTGTCAATGGCAGATTAAAAGGTATGCTTCCGTCTCTATGGGGGTGAGCATACCTGGTAGTGGCCCAGGGGATCCATCAAATAGTGGGCCAGTGTGGGTATGGGGAACTGGTCAACCTCCTGAAGATAGCCCGCTTCGTCGAGTACTTGTGTATTTCCTCCGGGTCCACTGAACTCGGCGGTTATAATGCGAACCTTGAGGTCGTAGATCTCCTGAACACTCCCGCTGGTGAACACATCATCAATGTATTTCGTGACGGCGACCCAGTCATTGGAACAGTTCCTAGGGAGAGCGCGTTCTGCTGCTTGCCAGTAACTTGACATGTCGATTTGAGCCTCGACAGGAGCGGAGGAGGCCCACGAAGCATAGATGGTCTCCGGGTATCTGACACGAAGGTAGGCAGCACGGATGCCAGGATAAGAACCCCCGATGACGATCCAGGGGGTGCTGGATGGGTGGGGTCGATATGAAGTCGTGTAGTGGTCGGGGTGAGGGAAAGAGAAGCTTTTTGCGAAGTAGATAACGTCTTCTAAGGCCTGCCAGACCGTGTGGAATTGCCATTGCTCTTTTGTCGTGTTAAGGCTAACGGGGAAAGGCAATGACTCTCCGTAGTATCTGAGTGCGTGTACGTAAGCATTTGACCCTCAGTACGGTATGAGGGTGAATTCTCACCTGTGTTCCCAAACAACGGCGACCCCATTATACCGCTTAGCCAGCCTCATGACAGCCGTGTGGGCGAAATCGCCGTCGTACTACCGCCCCCCGGGTTTCAGCACAGATGTGACAATCGATCATCGATTATCACGACTCACCTCAAGTGCCGCCCCAAAACCTTGGGCGTTGGATTCTCCGATGTCCTCAACTATCCAGGGCTGGTGTGAGCGGTGTACAACGAAATAGCTGGGTGTGCGTGGGTCACGCACGGAATACGGGACCGCCGGGCTTGTACCACGTCGCATTGTACCAGTACCTGTTCCCGAAGTACCCCTGGTAGTTACCCGTATGATCGATGGGGAGCTGGGTGGAAAGGAATGAGCCACCAAGGATCTCAATATCTCAATGGGTATCCAACGGCATAGGACGCACCGTAGCCCACTGAGTCGGAACATCACGCTTCACTGGTGGAAAATCCCTCTTCCTATACAACATCCTCCTCCTTTTCTCCATCAGATATTCCTTGCTCGATGCTCGCAGCGCATCTACTGCGAGCGCAAGGAGGCACACCAAGGCGAGTGCCGCCTTAAGATTCGACAACATCGGGGGGTCGTGAGATCGTGAGGCTCAGGGGAGGGCCTTTGGGTGAGGGAAGTTACTGATTACCAGCGGACATCCGATTCTTTATAAGGAGTGGCATCGCGGATCGTGCACGAGAAAATGCTATCCGGAGCGTGAACGGATCTATGATAACCGCCCAATATTGCGTATAGCCTCCTTTGCGACATGAGCGGGCTTGGCGTTGACCGGCGCTGCCAAGGCGAGACCAACCGGCACTAGCATGCAGACTTGTCTCCACCCAAATTCTCTGATACCGATGATGCCCCAATACCGGAGGATACCCCCGCTCGGTGGAAGGACGACACTTGTTTAACCACCAGAAAATCTGGAGTGGGGCCTGATTCTGCGACCCGAGACGACCAACAGCGGTGCGCTGTGGCGGCGCTGTGCAGTACAGCGGGCGCGAAGGCTAGATCTCGTCCGGTCGACCCCCATGATCCGGGCGCTGGGTGATTAGTGTGACAGCGGGCAGAGAAGATCGTTTTCGGGATCGCCGTCGACGGTACTTGGCGAAACCCCTCACCTATTATTCTGGCCTGGCGTTCAATTCCGATGCGGCGCACACCGATAAGCATAGTGTTGTTGATCAGATCAGATCGGTATATCCAACCCGACACATCTCGATCAGGGCACAGGCTGGCGAGAAATAAACAAGAACAGTGGTCATCACTATTTTCATAAAGGGGCGTTATCAACAAGAAGGGGGATATGCGTTCGTGAAAAGCACCCTCGGAAGGAGAAAGGACACCGTAGGTCCCAAATATCAAGCGGAAGTAGGTTTTTCCTTGTCTCCCACCAGACCTTGGTCTGACTGGTCAACGTGCGAAGGAATAGAAGCGGTATTGTGGGAGGCTGGGGGAGGCGATGGAGTCTGTAACCTTGAACTTGGGGGTTGCTGGTTCGGATCGAAGTGTGCATGGAGCGCGGGTGTTCGTTTGGGAGACGTTGTTATGGGGTCGGACTTCTCAGACTCCGGTGATGAGTATAGTACAGGTTGTTCCGCCGAAGAGCTGGATGAGGAGGGGAATGAGATGGAGGGGGTACCATGTGGAAGGGTGTCGCGAGGCGGGGCGCTCAATAACGTGGACGCTGTGGGTTCAGAAGGTTTTCCCGTCCTCTGCCCGAAGTACTTGCGGCTGAGGTCGAGCTTCTCCGGGTCTTTCTCCTCCCCAGGTTGTCGCGGTTCCTCGTTTATCGACTGTGACGTCAAGCCGCTGACTTCACTTCCATGTCGGTTTCGAATGTGGCTGCGATCGTGGGCCTCGGAGAGTGCAGTGCGCCTCCTGTTCCTGATGATCGTCCCGACCGCCCCGAATATACCTCTCAGCGAATCGATGCCGGGTTGTTCCGTCTTCTCGACAATTACTTCTTCGTCATCTGTGTCACTAGAGTCGTTCTCTGCCAGCGTAGCGTCCCACACTTGGCTTGCACCAGATTCAATGTCTGTGGCAGAATGGGAAACACCAAGCGGCATGGTTGCCGGTGCTTGACTTCGCGAACTCATAGTTCGGCGACGGCGTCGGGGTGATGACAGGGCGGAGGAGCGGGATTTGGGTTCCAAGTCTCGTGAAGCTTTCGGGGCTGGCTCTTGCTTCGCGACTTCGAGCAATAAGGTCGTATGTTCGTCGACCTTATGAAAAAAGTGTTAGTAAAGGCTGTGATGGACATCGACCAGACCACTTACATTGGACAACTTCCGGGGGTCCACCTTAGACATTTGAAGAATAGTGATCCCGGTGCAGATCACCAAAAAGGCAAGGACAACCGTTATGATTGTCCTCGCGGAAGCCTTTAGACCTTGATAAAGAATGACGGATGTCACCAATGTGCAGAACGTAACTAAAAGGCTGTCAATAATTGGGACAGTGTGTGGATATACAAGGCTCACATGTAACGTAGTATGTTGGTGTGACTACGACCTGATTATTAGATGAATGGACTACAGTGTGATAGGACAAAACTGACCCATAGCTAATGGAGAAGCATCAGAATCTGGAAGAGGATAATGAGAGGAACCGTACCGGTGTTAAATAGCGCAAGAGCAACATTCAGATAATATATTTCCGTGACTGGGTACCTTTAGCACCTTGTCCGAAGAGAACGGAGACATACTCACGCAGTGTGATCACCACGAAGGCGATCAAGAAATAGATAAACCAGTTCTTAAACTACAACGAACAATCAACGCCTGCAGCGCGGTGAGTCTGGTATAGGTAAGCTCACCTGATTGTCACCCCTGATAGAGGTAAGGATACAAGCACCGAGACCTTGGATACAACTGACACTGAGACCACCGATCAAACTGCAAACCCCGATGTGCGGTAACATGGACTTGTGTCCATACTTCGGAGCTACCCAGACGGCCAAAACAATAGAAGATACAATCGCAACCGACCCCCAGGACAGGAACCCAGGTGAGAGGAACAACCTCTTGAAATCCGCGATATTCGTAACGCTCTGTTCTTCTGGAGCGTTCAGAGCTAGGATGGACGCCCCGAGGATACATTGAATGGACCCGATCCATCCAAAGAGAGACAGTTTCTCTTTGAGAACGACGTGGGACAGAATAGCGGATATCACGACAGATAATGCGCCCATGGGGGTCTGTGCGGGAATAAGGCTTTCGCGCTACTGCTTTGAAAACAAGAAATGGACGTACAACCACGATGGCTTCCACGAATGCGTAAGCCGCGAAGTTACATATTTCCCCTGGATGAGCGTGAGTACACCGTCTCACTCCCAAGCTGCGGAAAAAACGCACCAAGGATCATTATGATCATCCCCGTCCACCACATAACCTAGAGTCCCTCTATCAGCGCAAAGAGACGGTGCCCTTACGCAGAACCCACGGATTTGAGATAGTCTAGCCCTTCGCCAGCCACTTTCCCCTTCTGAGAGCTCAGCAGACCCTTCTTCTTGAACACGAACGAGGCACCAATGAGCACTCCAGAGCCAACGGCTAAAATGATTCCAATCCTGCCGTAAAAGATAAGCACATCCTTCCCGCTCTCCCATGGTTCGAGCAGCTACCCACGGGCGATATTCTGGCGGTTGCGCAGGGCTTGAGCTTTCAGACATGGCGTAACGAAAATGAGGTGGAGAGAATGGACTATTGTGGAGCTCTGGGGGGATGACGGTCGATGGGTATACACCAATGGGTGGGGCTGATAGCTGGAGCTACGTCTTCCTCCACGGCTGACGACCGTATGGACTCCGCTGGGTCGGTGTCCCGACGCTGGGGTTCGAGGGGGTCCGTATACGAGGGAGGTAGGTGCTCGCGAGCGAAAACTTTCGCCAGCTGGTCAGAAGCGGCTATGGCCGTCAAGAATGTCCCGGTAGCACGGAAAGAGAGCTCCAATAAGCACCTTCCATAAATGGCAATTGAAACAGAGTCCCTGGGGTCCACCACGCGGGACGTGAGATGGGGTGATAGTGATAAGCACGTAAGTTGGGATCAGCGCGGCAGCTAAGTACAACGAGCACGGCACAGACGGCGTTAACAAAGTAACTACAAAGCGTGGTGGGCTGTGCTAAATCAGATCGCAACCTTCTCCAGTTCCGCTAAATGCACGGCTGCGAGCCAAGCCAAGATGATCTCGACTCGTGGCCCATGCAGTGGAATGCTAATAGACAACCCCTTCTTCTTCTTTCCCGCTACAGATTCTTCCTGCTCCATCTCGACCCGTTCCCTCTGTCTCTTCGCGACTGGTTGAAGAAGGATGCGCAAGCAGTCCAATGACTGCATCAACGCGACGTTATCCGGCATGTACGACATGGTCCCGCTCGTGGTAGGCGTCAGCGCGGGCGAGGGGACCCTGGACGATGAAGCGCCCGTGGGATTACAGACACTAGACGCGGATGGACTGTAATCCGAGATGGAGAACGAAGGCAACGGCTGCGAGTGCTCGTCTCCGACATCAACTGCTTCCGGTTCGACTTCTCTATCTTTCCCGTTCGATTTGAAGCTCCCAGATGGCATAAGACGTTTCCTAGAACAAGAATTGGGCTGTAAACCGATGGCCCATCCGCTCGCAAGTCGCTCCAGGATCTCGGCAAATTCTGCCTGGGCCATCGACCTTGGAGGAAGGAAGACCGGGTAGCCCTCGAGTCCGTCCACAATCATCGTCGTCCTCGAGAATGTGGGTAGCAGTGTAGTAAAATCTCCCATGATTATTAGGCACAATAAGCGGCTGAAGTACGCCTCGACCAAAAGTGGATGGTATGTGGTGATAGAAGCGGGGAACTCGGGAATGACGAAGTTCTTCGGGGGGGACGACTTCTGGCTGTGATGTCCGCTCTTGAGCGACTCGAACAACAAAAACGCATATTCGGTACGTTGCACCAAGTCCCCTTCGACAAGCCCTGGGTAAGGTGACCCTTCGACAGTATCGAAATGAGACAGAAACTTCTCATGGTCGCGGAAGCTCTTCTTGACCAGGCTGAGAATCGTCTCTTTGAACGTGGCATCGGTGAGTACTTCCCGGTAGGCATCCAGCTTCGGCCCGTCCTTCCTGCCAAGGGGCCCGTCTGGATTGCCGATCTCGGTTCCACCAAATCGCCCTCCTTCGACGTAGCAGAGTCGCAGGTCGGTTCCATCAGGAGTGGTGTTCTTTTGCACACCTTCTAGCTTGAGCATAGCGGCCTCGACGAGGAAGATGGCGTGTTGGAGATATGCGGTACCTCGGAAAAATAAACATTGAGATTCAATCGGCTCTGCAGCATCGGGAAGGACCGATGGGTGAAGTATGAGTTGGTCTCCTTCCGATCCATCATAATTTGAGGGTAGGTCGGACACAGCACCATCTTGCTTCCCAAGTTCGCCTTTTCCCTTCTTCTTCTTTCCTCCTTTGCCTCTAGAGGGCTCATGCGCAACACTCCCGGCGCTGTTATGAAGTGACTTGGCTTTGCGACGTGCGCGAGCCTCACGTAAAGCGTGAGTGAAGTCCTTCGTTGCCATAGAGTACTCGTCCCGGAAGCAATGGACGATTCCCCGAGTACGTAAATATTCCAGTCGGTGGGGATATTGAGCGATGAGGTTATCCAAAACTTCGGTATTAGTGGATTCAGCCAGCTGCCTAAAGTGCTGTCAGCTCCTTCCATGCATACGGGCCCAGGGACAACGAGCTCACCGGGAGGGTATCTTCTCGTGGAAGAAGTGCACGTATTTCGCATCCGCATCGTTGGGGTCATACTTGAGGACTCGTTCGGCAATATCATCGAAGACGCTCCCCCCTTGCATCACCATGACGCTCGAAGCAATCTCGTCCGCCGCGTATGCAGCCGCAAGTTTTTGAACAGCCAACACTCTGAGTCGGTGGATCCGCGTAGCAGACATCGTTACATTCCTTCCACTGTGACAATTATCACCGAGGGGATTGAATCCCTGCGTGGATCCCCAGGGAGAATTCCCCAACCCCCCACTTCCGTTACGAAGAGACCCCAAGGCGACGGCTGACAGTCCAGACGATGCGCGAACGGAAAGCTCGGACGCTTCGTCTATCAACCTGCGTATCAACGCGACAGACCGGAACACACCCGGATCTACCGGAGGCGGACTGGCCTTTCCCGGAGCAGGTGACGGGAACGGATTCGCGTTAGTGTTCTGCGAAAAGGAGCCGAAGGTCATCCGAGGGGAATCGGGTGGGGTGTGGTCGCTTAAGCTGGCAAATCCACGATCGCGAGGTTTGGGAGCAGGTAATCCACGCAACTCGCGTTGCGGTGGTGAATAAGGAACGTCAGGCGCAGAGAGCATGCCTGGGTCCATGTTTAGAACGAGTAGAGACTCGAGGAGTTCGGGGGGGAGTTGTAACCATGGTCCCTAGATAACATCTAAAACTTCAGTACCCGCTACACCCGACCAAAGAGGAACACGAACATGAAAGGAGCTGATGTACTTCCAGTGTTTATTCCTACTGATATGCAAGGGCGGGGGCTGATTCTCCTCGGCGGTGGGGGGTGGTGGAGTAGGGGTGGCGGCGTCCTTTGCCTTGTTAGATTTCTTCGCCTTCTTCTTTTTCTTCTTCTTTGCCGCAGTCGAAGTGGATGGGGCCGCCGCCGCCGTCGTCGTGTCGTCCTCGGCGAGTGGTGGGGATGGCGGGGGTGTCAGGATCTGGACTGGCTCTGCAGCCGTGCAGGAATCCGTGTCCGAGGTCGAAGCCATGGGCTGGGAGGGTGAGGGACCTCAGTAAAGTGAACAGTGGACAAATTTGGACGTCGGCTCAAGCGCTTCATCCTCTCTGTTGCTCGACCCTTGCCCACCATGCATCTCATGTACACTCTGAATGAGAACGGCGACAGAGTCTACACACTCAAGGTACCTGCCAAATTCTCCTTTCTGTTGCTCGGACTCACCGTTCTGTCTCAGAAAGTAACGACGGCGGGCAAGGTGACAAAATCTGCACATCCAGGTCCGCTCAATCCAACCCTTCCTTCATACTGTCCGAGCTTAAAGATGATCTCCTCGCGCTCCGTAGCTCGATTCTCTCCGGACGATAAATTTTCTCGTCACCGAGTCACTATCAAGAAGAGGCATGGCATCCTTCTCACCCAACAGCCCGCAAAACCTTGCTAGTGCGTCTCAGACCACGAAGGGTCTTTAATACGCTTCCTGTTGCTATGTACAACCTCCCGCAACAAAGTTGGTACATGTTCACAAACAACGACCGTCTGAAATGTGTGGATGTGTCCTATACCGAACCATGTATCACAAAGCCGGATTAAAACGAGATGACGTGAGACCAAGCGAAGATGTGCCTTGAGAGCAGGATCTAACAAGGCAAACATCGTCAAGATATGATAATAAAATGCAGGTATCGTCGTTGAGAAGGGAGAGGGGCTGGCAATGAGAGAGAAAGAGAGAGACAAAATCAGTCCGTCGTGGATTCGCTAGTGGAAACAATGCTATGATGGAAAAGAAAGGAGAAGATCGGGTCCTCGATGAATAAAAGTGTCTCGTATACAAAAGGTCAAGGAAGGGCGTTTAAGTTACCAGCCCCCATCAATAAGCGTTGCCGTACCCGCCGGGTTGAGGCGAGGCAGCTCCGGGGGGTAAATATGTCGACCCTCTCGAGTACCGGTTCTGTGGCGGACTCTGCTGGCTTTGCCTCTTTCTTGCGACCCGTCGAACACCATCAGGTCCAGGAACAGGTCCGTTATCCGTCAAACTGATGCCTCTGTTCCTGTGAGCTTGTGACTGTGAGGATGGAGATGGCGTATAGTTCCCTGAATGGTACTCCTCAGGATCTGCAGAGAGTGGGACTCTATCGTATTCTGGCACCATTCGCTGCGAGTTTGAATGGACGAATGGGTTTGTTTCCCCAGCGTTGCGAGAAGGTCGAACGGCACCATTGTTGCCGAGCTCGGTGGATGTAGGTGAGGTATACCTGGGCATGGATGGCGACTGTTCGGGTGTGTCATATCCGTACCGATCATCTAGGGACTGAGGACTGCTGATGAGTCGTTGACGGGAAGAATCTGGTCCTCCCGCATCCTCGCTTGACCTCGAAAGTCGTGATGCCAACATGGGGGATGGGGAAGATCGGTTGACGGAAAGAGGAGCTGGGAGCATCAACAACTGTTGACTGTCGTGCCGAGGTCGAGATCCACTGCCCTGGGTATAGTGTGAAGACTCTAGGGTGGTGGCATCGTAACCACGGGAGTCGCGTTCCGTAGTGGATACCAATGATTGCCTACAAGAATTGGTGTTCCCATGTTTAAGTCACTCATGGCGGTTAGTGATGAACAAACGACACACCTCTTTGGAGAGCTAGAACGAGGGTCATAGTATGAATTCCGTGCCGAAGGTGTCCCACTCTTCCACCTCCTTTCCCTCTCAAACTCAACCCACCTCTTCATCACGATCGCAGAGGAGTCAAACTCTCCCTTCTTGTCACCATGATCCGCGTCCCCGGCAGTCTCTCCTTGGGTCACTCGGGTCTGGCCCCATGAGAAGTCGTCAAAGTGCCAGAACGCGTAAGTGGGCAGGATGCCATTCCAAACCGGTAGTGAAAGGAGATATATCAACATCCAGCCGACGTAGGACAGCTTCCTTGTCGTGATGACAATGAGGAGACCCGGAAGACCCAAAATAATGCCGAGCAGAACGAGCGGGATGGTCGTGTTCGTCCCGCCTGGAATGATGGAAACGATGATCAGGTACAGGGTGAAAGAAATGGCGGCTGGCAAGACGAGCGTTCCGGCCAACTCCATACCGACAACGAACTGCATCGAGAAACAGAACGTCCCACACAAATCGCGAACCAAAATCAATTCGGCGAGATTGTGGACGGTCGAGTTGATCCACCGACGACGCTGTGAGAGGAGGATGCTGAACTTTTCAGGGACAACCGTTTTGCAAACAGCCTGTGGGCAAAAGACGTTCTTTCGCTTTGGGAATGTCTTGAGCATCAGGGTCGTGAGGTATCGATCTTCACCGAGGAGCAGAAGGTTCTTCTTATGAAGGGTATCCACAACGTTCTCCGAATAGTGCTCGACAATGTCCGGATTGGCAAGGATTGGTACCCAGTAGCCCGTATCCCCCTTGGGAGCCTTGATCCTGTACATGCTGAAGCAGCCGGGTAGACAGGTGACGCCACCGAACATCGACTCGAAAGCCTTGACCATGTGGTGGGAAGTGTAATACTCAAAGACTGGAAGGATGGTGTTAGTCTATTCTTGGGCCACAACAAACCTCCGCACCTTGAATCATGGTAACCCAACTCTCTGCCTTATTTGCAATCTTGGTCTCTCCGCACAGTCCCATGATCTCCGGATCGTTCACCATACAAGCCGCCATCCGGGAAAGAGCGTCCGGGAAAACCTTGGTATCCGCATCCACGCATAGCGCCAGCTCGTAGCGATCTGGACTGACGCCGGTAACTCTCCAGACTGAATTGAAAAATTCGTACTCGAAAGTTGTCATCCGCTCATCGAACATGACCTTCTGGAGGAAGGACATGAGGACAATCTGACTGTCGCGCTTTCCTCGGTTCCCGGCCTTCTTCTCCTTGTTGTTCCGCTCCGTCTGGTTGCCAACCTTCTCGACCAAGACCATGGGTACCCGTTGTTGTTTAGATTTCTCGACCGAGTTGTCATCGTAGGAGTAGAATCCGGCATAAACCTTGGCTTCGTTGAGCTGTTTTTCACCGTCGGCGATGGCGACATAGGAATTGGATTCGACTTGATTCGCAGGGATGATGAGTTCCTTCATCATGGTCAAACATATCATTGGAGTTGTCAACGTGTTTCCACCACCGATCACCTGACCGTCCGCGATAACAAGAATGAGTTTATGGCTGTTCGGATAGTCGGTAGTGGCGATCGAGTCAAGCGTCGTCCTCAAGCCGGCTTCGGATTCAGAGTATGCGGTAACAAGACAGATCATGTGGGCCAACGGGAAGCCATAGGGTTCGTAATCGGGACCGGGTTGGGGGACGACGTTGACAAGGGGGAATGGACAGTTACCATCACCGAATCCACCCCGATCTGGAAGCGAGGTTGAGCTCCTGGACGACAGATCGGGAGAGATCAGGCTCTTAGACCCCTTGCCCCCGAGAGAACCGTAGACGCTGGCAGAGTTGCTGCGCTTGTAAGGTGCCGAGTCGAGTTTCCCATACGCAGTAGTTGGTCTTGCGCCTTTGAGTATGTTATCGGAGGGAGTGAACCTTGATTGAGTGGGAAGGAAACCTCCGGCCTTGTGTTGTTTTGCCAACCCTTTCTTCGTGACGTCTGGCCGGTAGTCACTCGGGGCAGGGCGGTAGATGTCGGAGGTCCAGTTCTCGATCTCTTCGATTCGACGATTCCGCTCTTGGAACGTCTCGTTCTTGAAAACGCCCAGTTTCCAAGAAAAGCACCACGCAAACATGACCGCCATAACGAAACGGATGGCAACCACACCGATGATGAAGATGAGGGAGAGGTAAAGGACGACGTCCGAGGCAACACAACCAACGCTCTGGGTATCGATGAAGCCAACGGTGATGATATCCTCCAGACACCGAGCCAGTGTCCGCTGGTTGGTCCGGTAGAAGTACATGGAAAGGTCCTTGCCGTTGAAGGTCCCATTGGGGCGCTTCAAAGCATCGAATAGGGGGGGATAACTGACCTGTGCCGTCGTCAACCAGTTCAGGAGGTTAAAGTCGAGAACAGTCCTGTGGGTGATGTCAGGATATCGAAAAACAGGGGGGCGAGATATAGGCTCACGACTCGAAGACGGCCAAATTCCGGGTAGAGTCTCGAACATCATCCCAGGTGTAATAGACTTGACCCTCCGGTTGCATCCCAGCCAACATGGTGCGTGACCTCGAGGCATAATGGCAGTTGGCACCATTCTCGACCCCGGTAAGGTTGACACCGATGTTGCCTCGTTGACCATAGATGTTGCAAGGGAAATACCAATTCAAGTCTCCGCCGTTTCCGGTGATCGTTGAGTCTGGTGCTTTGATGATGAGATCGCGGCAGTACTGATTAACGTTCTGGAAAAGGAAGGATATATCGTTCCCAGCCGCGTTCCAACCTCCTACATACAAAGGGTTCTGGCTTCCGGTCCATGTTCCGACGGCGGGGTGGTTGAAGTTGGAGAAATCGTAATCGAAACCATGGATGACAACGGACGCGGGCTGGATTTCTCCAGAATGGAATCGAGTGGGGGGCGTTCCACAGACGGCCAATGTGAAACCAAATGTGAGGAAACCGACGCCAGCCATGAGGGAGAGGATGATACTGAGGAGACCGATCTTTTCTCTCCAGGCCCTCTGTTGTTCGGGTGACCGGATGCCACAACCTCTGAGCAGGGCGGGAGGAATGCAGCAAGTGATGGCGAAGCAGTAAAGGAACCACCAGTTTTTTGGGCCGGGACCGATGGAATCCAAGCAACTGCGATCCTTCTTGGGAGGTTCCGGACCGATACGAGAACCACCCGTCGTGCTTTTCCGTCGAGCGGGACCACGTTTGAAGAGAGCGAGACCGGACTCGTGGACGTCTTCATCGCGAGCGAGGATGGAACGACCTCTGCGCAGCTGAGAGGGTTGGCTGCCGGTGACTAAAAGCGGAAATATCAACACATGGGAACCTCGCGAAGCAACCAAGAAAGAAGGTTCATACCGGAAGGCATGACGTTGACGCCGGGGCTGGTGGTGGACTCGCCTGCGGCGTGAGAGCGATAGTGCCATTGGCGGTGGCCAGGTTCTATTTTCTCTCGTTCTGGACGGACGAGGCTCTTCTTCCTTCCTACTCCAGAATAGCCGCCTGCTTCAGCGAGGGTGGGATCAGAGGCCGTGGACAAAACATTATTGTTGTAGGGCGAGTGTCCAGGCTGTCGGGGGTGATCTATGGGACCGTTTCGAGCCCCGCGCTCGGTGGTCTGGAAGGAGACGTATCCCTGATGTGGTTCATTGTGGCCGTAGGCTGGGCGAACAGATGGTTCCGAGTGGGAAGGGGGTGGGGGTAGCGGTTGTTGTTGGTTTGGTCTCGCTGAGCGAGGGGGTCTGCGGCCGTGAGGGTCCATGGAGTAGGATTAGAAGATGGAGACAGGCCACCGCATAAACAAAACAAGAGGGGAGAGGGAAGGAGGGGAGGGTACAACGAGGAGGGGGCAGATGGCGAGAACGAAAACGTTGGTGAACAACTGAACCGTTGCAGCGGCGGCACTCTTTTGGCAGGAGTTTCCCACCCCCCTAATTGAGCCCACTGCCACACGGTGACAGCTAGGCGCGGCGATGTTGTCTTGCTTTTTCAAAATCCAAGCGTTCAATTGAGCAGAAGAGCAGGGGGATCCTGCACTTTCACCCTGGGACGGCCGCCCTCGAATTCACGACCGATGATGCAGTTCACTCGGTTCCTTTTGCACGTGGAGGTGGTGCTCCAAGGGGACGGGCTGAGCGCTGAACACGGCTGAACACCCCGTCGCACCGCTGGACGCCTCAGGGTGCTTATGCAAATAGTCTAGCTACCATCCCCACCAGACGCTACTGAGATTGACAATCGACAATGGGCGCAAAAGATATCTGAAACCGGAAGCGGAAAGACGCGCGATCGGGTCGGTCAGGCCCAGGGGGCGACCCTCGAAACCCAGTGCACCACATAGGACACACCTTCCTTCCGCTATCTCACTCGCAGCTTGTGGTCACGCCAAGATGTTCCGCGAACGACCCCGGAGAGGCAAACAGACCTTCGGGATCCTTCCGCCTTACGATCTGGATGCGAGAAAAACTTCGTTACGCGACGTACGGGTCCCCCGACGTGTCTCAAGGCTGTTGGTCTCCATCATGGTCAGCATGACCTTCCTCGGTCTCTACTCTTTGTTAGAGTTTGAAAGCGGTGGATGGGTCCCTACCAATCTCCCCTGGCAAAAACGTCTACCACCATTATACTCCGAGTACCGCCTGCGCGAACTTGCGCTCCCCCAACACAATCTTGATCTGCAATATCCAGAGGGTAGGAATGGAAAGTACCTCTGGCTCTCGGAACATGTCCATGGTATGTGTCTCGTGGCGCCTGTATTCCCTGTTCCCTTTTTTTACGTTTACGCATTCTCAACAGGCTCTGGGTGGGGCAACGCCTTGCAAGAACATTTTGCCAATGCCCTACTCGCGTATCATGCACGAAGAGCGTGAGTGTGCTTCTTCCCCTCCTTTCGGGACCCCTAACCCTTCATCCCGCTATTAGTTTCGTGTTCGATAACTACACGTGGAATCGTTATGGCCCAATCTATTCACGATACAATGGCAACCTCATCCCTTCCAAGATCCCAATGACTGTGCAGATAGCAGGTGCGCATGCAATGCCTCGCCATTTCTTCCAATTTATATATCATCACAGGGCCCTTGGCCGGCGGGCCTTTCGCGCCTGGCGACGATACCCCAAGATCTGTTACGAAAGAATGGTTTGACAAAGTCTGTCCCAACCCCAAGCGACTGGATATGGACGCCGTCCGAGCAACGCTCCCGGTGGATTACAGCGCAAAGACCGTCATGGACGCTTGGATAAAGCACATGGAAGACACCCCAGAAAACTGCGTTACCACTGAAGACAAGGTTTTTGACATCTGGTGATTTAACAGTTTCAGAAACCGAGATTTGCATAAATTGACTCGGAACACTCTTCCAGGATCTTCGGTTCCAAGCGACTTCTAGACATTGTCCCACTTCTCTTTAAATCACCCATGATTACCGAGTTCAGGTGGTCGTCACTCATCATCGATGGATTTAATCGAAACCGAAAGCTATATGCCCCGAATGGGCTCACGCCTGGCATCCCAAGGGATCCATATCCGATCATCCCTGGCCTCCTTGCGCTTCATATCCGCCGGGGTGACTTTGAGAATCACTGCCGTGGGTTGGCAGAATGGGGATCGACCTGGACCGGATTCAATCAACTTCCCGACCTCCCCGATCACTTCGACCCACCACCCCGGCTGGAGGGTAATGTCACCCAGGCGATCTATGACGCCTACGCCAAGAGCTGCTACCCGTCTATAGAAGAAATCGTCCAAAAGGTTACTGATGCCAAACACACAACAGCCGGAAAAGATCTGAGTAATATCTACATCATGACCAATGGAAAGGACCCGTGGTTAAGTGAACTGAAGGGGGCGTTACACAAGTCGGGAAAGTGGAAGCAGATTTCGAGCAGCAGGGAGTTAAAAGTGAATTGGGAGCAGAAGTTTGTGGCGCAAAGCATCGATATGGTGGTCGGTCAACGGGCAGATGTGTTTATAGGTAATGGGGTAAGTCATGCGCCTTCTGGTCTCGCTTCGGCCCTTGCTGACCTGACACCACAGTTTTCGAGTCTTACCGCCACCATTGTCATGCTGCGAATGGCAAAAGGTCTGGACCCCGCGTCAAATAGACTTTGGTCCTAGTTCCCTTGCTCCCCATCACGAACCCGCTTCGTAATTTTTACTTTTATTTCCTACGATACGACTACGTACTGGCATGTTTCCCTTTACATTACCATCACACGTGCGGGATTCTCTTGGCTTCGTCATCCGCCATGCACCGATACGGAGTGGAGTTCCCTCCGAAACGTCAAAAAACTGAACGCCGAGATAGACCGAGACGTCAGTGGGCCAGATTCTGAACAGAAGGGGGTACGGGAGGGTAAGCACAACAGGAGGGTACCCTCGTTGATGGGGGCGCTAATCTTTTCTCCTCCGTTTGCTCGGTGGGGAGAGGGTTTCCGTTGGCGTGTCTGTGTCAGCAGAGAGCTTGAGTGCATTTTGAACGGCTTGCCGACGGGCTTTCTCTGGGACCCTCTCCCAATAGAGTTCTTCCTTTTTTCCCTCTACCAACTCCATAACGATAGGCTTTCTTGGCGCAGAGGGGGCGGCGCCGTCTGTGTCTAGGCCGGTTGACTGTGCGAGCAGATTGGTAGTAAAATGGCCGACGAGTGTGGAGGCTTCTTCGGGGTTTCTGATGCGTAGGAAACACTTCGATAATATGCCCATGAGTCACCGGGAATCGCAGAGTAGCATTATGAACGTACGGAGTCCATTCCTTTGTTGAAATCGACGTAGTCGAGAACATCTTGGGGAAGGCCAATCGCAGAAGAGAATAGTTTCCGCAAGGTGGTCTTGTTCGTCTCTGTGTGGATATTCCTCGCGAACACGAGACAGCCGCGCGGGTAATCCTGCAGGACCGCGGAATGGGATGGATCATGTGTTATCGAGGGTGGTGAAGCATGTTCTGTCGTCCCGGAGTTCGATTGAACAGTTGTGGGGGGTTTCCGGTCCCCCTCGTGAACAGCACTCAACAGTTGCGCACGATATACGAGATATTCATCGCGTAACTCCTCCCACCGAGCCTTAGTGATCACCCGTACCCCATACTTGTGCGCATCTGAAACGTCAGCTGAAGCCGACGTAGGGATCCCCCTAGATACAGGGGCAGATCGATCCCCGGATAACCACGGCCAGTCCTCCAGAAGCTGTTTCACAAGTTCTGTCGAGGATAAAGCCACAAACGCGGAACCCTTGAACACGCGTTTGGACTCGGCTTCACCATCCGAAGGCGGAGTGAGCCTGACATCCTGAATCGCATCGAAGGAGCGATCTTTTCGGCTGTTCAGCAGCGACCAGACAAAACAGTAGACCGCTGCCACAGATCGAACGCGTGGCGGCAGTTTCTCCTGAAAGACCAAAACGCCGTTAGCGCTTCGTTCACCGACGGACAGATTCATCGGGGGGAGCGATGACGTAGAAGAGAGCCTAACACGGACCAAGTACACAGTCTTAGCATCCCAATCCTGTTTCCGGAGAGGCGCCGTGATTGAGCGAACTGATTTCCAGTCTTTCCGGCGAATTTCATACCCACCGGTTGCATCGGAGCGAGAACCGGAGGAACGCCAGGCGGACCTTTGCGGGGATGAGACGAGGATCCGAGCCTCGAGGACATCTGCCAGGTGTTTTTGGATCGCCCGAACGACATCCACCTCGGGGGGTATTGCTTTCATGTCTGAGAAACCTTCAGACTCGTGGATGAGGTGAGCCAGGGGTATATCTGGCGAACTATAATCAGCCCAAGACATCAAGATATGGGAGTCGGAAGGTCTGCGCTCCGTACGTACAACCATCGTCGGAAGAGGTCAAGTCTGGATTAACCCAAACGCTGTGCTTGGATAGGGCGAGATGCACAAGCGCGGCGAGCTCTTCGCTAGCAGCGGACAGCGCATCGGCGGGTTTTCCTTTACTCTTCAGATCTTCCTGCAGGAGAGTAGACTGCTGAATGAATTCAGGACGGGTGACACCAAGCCTTCTAGTCACGTCATTAGGCCTTGAGACTTTCCTTGGAATGAACATCAACCGGGATGGATGACCAAGCGTGGGAGAAAAGGCGCCCCATCCCAAAGCAGCCGGTCCCCTGTGGTGCCAGACAAACAGGGGCGTCTGGCCTGCTCAGAACGCCAAAAAAATGGCTGCGTCCTCCCTTGGTCAGTATGGCACTTTGTCTTTCGCGTTCATGAAGTCTCACAAGAACTCCAAACAACTGCGTATAGTCGTCCCTTCGTCCGTCAGTTTCCCGGCCCTGGATTCTGGCGCACCCCCGACAGTCCATCCGCGGCCTCCCCATCTCCCCTTCCGCCGTATCTCCTTACCTGCTGCGCCTTCTCCCATGATACACAGGCATTCTGTTGTAAGCATGGAGTCGTTCGAGTCTCTCCCCGAAGAGGGGGCCGGCACCTCTCAAGCCATACCTATCATGTCCAAACCACCGCCCCGACGTTCACCGCCCTCCGCTTTCGACTCACCGACTAGGAGTCGCGCACGACGGCGCCCGCTTAATGACCGCAAAGATGAGAAGCGGCAGCGGATCATCAACGAATTTTACGAAACTGAACGTTCTTACTTTGGTGGCCTTGAGCTCATCTACTCCGTGCGTTGTATGCTTTCGTTTCCTTCAGCCTGAGCTGACCTGTACTTCCCAGCATTTCCTTACCCCCATCATTGAATCACTCGAAATGCCCAACCCACTCCTAGACCGTGCACAATTAACGTCCATTTTTGTCAACTTCATCGACATCTGGAACCTACATCGTTCTTTCCTTTCCTCCCTCTCCGCTCATTTACACACTCCGGCAGAAGGCGGACGCTCTCCACCACTGTCATCAATTTTACTCTCTCATTTCCCATACCTCTCCCTCTACAGCCCCTTCGTGACTTCCTTCGACACCTCCCTGTCTTCGTACATGGAGCTCATAGCGACCAAACCCGATTTTGCGGCTTTTATAACAAAGCAAGAGGCGGATCCCCGGTGCGGTAACCTTAAGCTTAGGGACTGGCTACTCTCGATCATCCAACGGTGTCCTCGATACTTGTTATTGTTGAAGGATTTGATCAGTTGCACATCGACCGATGATCCAGAGCATGCTCCTCTCGTTACCGTTCATACACTGGTCTCCAAGAGTACGTCCCACTGACCATCCCAGATGATGCCTTCTGACCTGTTACCAGTCACGTTGTCTCTGAACACCTCCCTCCACACTCATGCGCAGACACTTTCACTCCTTGCCATCCAACGCAGCACCTCAAACCTCCCATTCCAACTCATTTCTCCTGGTCGCAGTTTGCTTAGGCGTGGCCCTCTCTTGCAGGTCGAAGCTTCATCGCCTAAAGAAAGGGAGTTTCTCCTCTTTTCGGACTGTCTCCTCTGGCTATCGAATGCGGACAAAGTTAGTAGCGGTGAATTCATCGCGGAGAAATTCGGCCGTAGCTCCAGCCCCCCTGGTCGTCCCCCAATGATCCGCAACCGGAGCAAAAGCGATGCAGACCTTCCCAAGTTCACGAATAATAGGCCTTCCGTATTACCTAGCAGCAAATCCCAGTTGCCCTCGAGGGGGAAGGGAAGGTACCCCAGTAGTGGCACTGAGGAGAGGTGGATATATAGAGGGCATATTGAATTGGTCGACATCGACGTCGTCGTGCCCTCTGCATTGGAGACGAATCAGGATCACCGGCTAGAGATTCTCAGCCCTCATTCTTCCTTTGCCTTACACGCGTGTGAGTGTCGGCTGCATTACTACTTTGAGGAACAAGACTGAATGCTTGTCACAGCAAGCGATGAGGAGCGCGATGCATGGGTAGAGGGGATCCGATCCGCTAGGGCTTCCTTAATGTCCACCCTCACTGTCATGAACCCCAACTCGACGTTAACTTCTTCCACCTCTACAAATCATCTCCGCCAAGTGTTACAAGCACTCCCGCATCTACCCGAGGATGACGACAAGAATCCTCCGCGTGGAAAAGTGGAACATTTCGTGCCAGCTATCTGGATACCCGATGGCAAAACAGACACTTGCATGCGCTGTGGACGGCCATTTGGGTGGCGGCGCCGACGTCATCACTGCAGGTTGTGCGGGAGGTGCGTGTGTGGGAGTTGTTCTGGAAAGGTATGATCGAACACCTTAACCTTATCTCTACCTGATTAACTCATGGCTTCCCGGCTAGACCTTTTACATCGGCGAAAGGACGAAGAACGGAAGTCGGCACAAGGCCGCTCGGGCTTGCGAACAGTGCTATGAAACTGTGTTTCCCGTCATGGATGGTACTCCTTCCGTCCCCGGTTCGTCGATGAGGATGGGTGGCGGCACCATGAATTCGCTTCTAGACTTCCCAGAGTGGCGATCAGTTCGGATTTCAAACTTGGGGGAAAATGCGCTTACCTCCTCCGCATCCTCCGCCCTCTTAGCTGTCGACTTCGGACCGCAACGTGATTCTTCCTACACGGACAGAGAACCATCCCTCGACGGTCCAGTACTCAGCCGCAACGCTTCACCTCGTGTGCGGATCAAACCACCTTCTCGGCCCAGGAGCTACCTCCAGATCCTGGAGGACTTCAACGAGGATAGTCCATCCGGGTCGGGATTCACCACCGGTCAAAGGAGTAACTTCGAGGCCTCCAGCATGGGTATGAACAGCATTGGCGGGTTGACCGCAGCCGGGGCAAGCGGATACCTCTCGGCCTCGACCCCAACATCCGGCGAGTTCTTCCCAGAGAGCACGGAACCCGTCGAAGATGTGTTTGACTCAACAACTAGTCCCGAACTTAGTCCCCCGCCGAGGATCAGGTGGAGTATCTCTGCTTCACCAAAGCGGAGGGAGGACACCGTCCGGAAGAAGAAGAGGTTTTCGATGCCAGCTTTGGCGATACAGACCACCACTGTAACTGCCAAGACGAACGTTAACGGAAACAGCAAATCCAAGAGGTTTTCGCTCATTCTGGGAGGGAGAGGAAGCTCTAGCCAGCCGAACCTCACGGCGAACAACAAATTAGGAACGAATATAGAGGAAGAGGGAACTAGCAGCGGAGGAAATGGGTTTAGGAACAGCCCCGCTGTTGGGAAGTTGAGCGAGCTCCTCGCGAGGAGCCCGGGTAAAAATAAGTAAAGATTCTCCTTCCCCCCTTGCCACCGACACGAACTATGTGAGCGCATTCGAAACCATATTTATTTGTGTACGTGTACACCTTTCTCTCGCATCCCTCGTTTTATCCTCTTGCATCATTCCATACTGTATACATGATACCGAATTTTTCGTGTTTGTTGTACCTGTATCATTTACTGGATGGATTCATTCCTTGTGATCGAACGGGCCCTGCATTCCGCCAACACCGATCAAGAATTCCCTGTGATAACGCAGGGGGAAGGAAGATGGTCAGATGCAAGAAATTCCAGATTCCAGGGGTTCGTGGACCAGCGTTACCTTAAATCAGTATCGAGTCGCTGAGTTTCTTGCGAACCTGTTCCGCCGTCACGGTCTCGTGCTCTCCGATGAGCACCGGCCCAGCTACGGTCTTTGGCGCAAGACCCCTCACGGATGTGATCGTTGCCTGTCTGTTGGCTTGGATCTGGAGGTTAAACTCCCTCTTGGAGGTCATCTGGCGACCAAATCGTAGCCGATTGGAAACAAAAATCAGTCAAGGCCAGAGCAAGCCTACAAGAATCCAGGCCCGACGTGACGTACCCCTTGCATATCCAACCGAAACTCCGTGTTGCTCCAGATTTCCCCTGCCGAGGCGGAGAACCCTGTGAGCTTGGACTTTGGGATATCCGCGATGAACTCCTTGAGAGCTTTGGAGGCTTTTCCCATGTTGATCTAGATAATGTTTTGCAGATCGTAGAGCAGGGGACGGGAGGGTTTCGCTGAACTCCTCAGCCTCCCATGACCCCAGTACGTCCCTTCGGGTCTGTATATACAACACATTCCGCCCATCAACACCAACCGATGGGAGTTCGAACTGAACTACCGAAACTTCGTACAACCTCCACCGGGGCTTCCCAGTAGATACACCCCACTTGAATGCAATCCTCCCTCGGTCATGGGGTGAGGACTCGCATTCACCTCGGAGATTCGTACCCCCGGGTGGCGTTGTGAATGGTGATAAAGGTATGCAAGAGTAGATTTTGGCAGTCCCATCACCAGCGTTGGGCCTTGTGGTTTATTCGATATCGCCACTCCGCAGTGAACACGAGGATTATCTTGCCATGCATAACGTCGCTTCTGGCCGCATCTGGATGCGCCGGTCAGCATGTTCCTTCATCCAATTCTTTACCATTCTTTGCGAAACCGCCGCCCAGTCCAACTGCTGCCTAAACTCTCGCCTGGTCTCGTCCTCTCCATCATCTGCATAGGGTACCCCACCAAGTTCCCGGTAAAACACCGATCGTAACTTCATCCTCTCCCAGTTCTCCCAGCGTTCCACCCTAAACCCGTCCGTATCTCCCGGTGCGAGTGGCTCGATCTCCTCTGTAATCTCTGGACCGAGAAGGAATTGGGGGTACGTGGCTTCCCAGTGAGGCCGTGTGCCAACGCACTCCCAATCAACGATACCCGTAACTTCGTACGTTGCTGGGTCGACCAGGATATTGGCCAGGGAGAGGTCGTGGTGGTGTAACACAAAATGGCGGGGGCGAGATGGGAAGAGTACAGCGGAGATCGTTTGGAGCTCGCCTAACACCTCTATAATATCCTCTGCATCCTCAGCGAGGTCCTCGTCGAAATCGCTGTGTGAATCAGCGTCTGCCGATAGTAGTAGCTTCATGTCCTCCAGTTCCGAAGCAGCGAGGGCGTCGATGTACTCCGCGTCGTTGGAGTATGGTCCAAGGTTCCTCGGAACTCGTAGTTTCCGTCCGCCAGCGAACATGTAGGTCGTGACGATAGGACCAATGACGTATTTCTCGTCGTTCGTCGGTACCACACGAACCGCAGCATTCGAGGTATCGATATCCTCACGGAAGTAGAGGTTGCCGATCGCATTAGAGCGTCGTTGGACATCCCGGAGCTGCCGCACGAATCCGGCGATCAGCTTCGTTTCTCTACCCTTCGTCTCCAGGTCAATATCACTCCAAACGCCTGCAAGAGCGACTCCAGGAACTCTCTCCATAAGAATCCACTCGCAACCGAGCTCGTTCTCAGCAGTAGGGCTATACGCGATGACGCAAGGTACGGGAACAGATGTGTGTTCCCGTATGTAGGAGAGCGTCGCCACCTCGCTTGCGGTCTTGTAGAAGGGTTCTACGGGGGATGTTGCGCGAAATATGTACCGGGGGGGACCGAGGTTGCCATCGTCATCGGACACGGCAATCGTGTATAACTTATTGAAGGCCCCCTCTGAGAAGAAGGTTACAGCGAGATGACGACCAGCAGGAAGTCGGAGATGACTCCTGGAAAGCGTTTCGATTACAGTGGTATCTGGAGGTGAGAGCCACCGGGGGACGGAACCCCAAGTGCCAGACTCCCAGACAAATTTTGGCTGTACGCAGGCAGGCAGGTTAGATCGAGCTTAGCTGCAAAACTATGATCTTGAGGGCCGGACACTTACCGCCTGTGCACTTGACATGGGGGTGGGGGATCTCAAAGAGCGGGAAAGTTCCGAACAGCAGCCGGGATGGACTCGACCGGTGCCTCGACCGCGAAGATGATTCACTTTATTAGACAGGGGGAGGTTCGTTTTAGGTATGTCAGAAAAGGCGCCCGGTCCGGCCCCCCAGCTCCCCAGAGGTTCTATTTTTGCCTTGTTTTTGGGATACTGCGCTTTGCTCTGAACCGCGAAGAACTCTCTCGAGCAAGCGAGAGAGCTCTCATCCAAACTACTCTCCAAAGCTCACGCGAAGAAAATGCAGCCATTCTTAGGCTACCCAGCGCGCGCTCCACAACTCTTTCACCGCCCTGTGTCCCACAATTCCCCGTACGGCTGGCAGATTGTTCTCGCTGAAACGTTGGTCTAGGGACTCGGTGCTACCGTTACTGTCGGTGCTGGATCTGGAAAAACGCTATGCCTCTGCTTTCGGAACAGAATCTGTCTGTTCGAAGGTCTGGTTTTGGACCGCGCGGGCCATCGTGCATTCGTCCTGCCGGCACGACTCCCACTCTCTCTATCGGATCTCTCCTGTTATCACATCCGAGCCACGGTGCTCGTAGATGGAGTACATCTGGTGTCGAAATCCGTCGTCTAATGGGGTATAGGTCTGTACACGATTGCGAGCGGTATTTCTCCCCCTCTGTTGTGTCCTTGCTACGCTGAATGAATGAATCCAAAAAGACTCTACAACTTCCGAACGTACGCATAGCCCAACCCCCCTCCCAAACAACTATTCCAACCTCCAAACAAGGTCAGTAATCCAACAAGGCTACCTTGTGAAGCCACAGAGGGGGAGTCCTCCGGTTCGGAAGACATTTAGGAGGTTGGACCTTCCGATCACGGATGTCGATGAACCTCCAGTAGTGGGCGCGGGACTAGACTACAGACGGCCTTGTTTCCACGGCCTGTCATGACAGAGCGGCCGCTCACCTGGACTGTGATCCGAATTCTTCCTCACAGCCTATGCCCCTCGCTTTTCTCGCAACTGATTCGAGTTTCGATGATGACTGACAGGTCCCGTAACCGGAAGGGCGAGACGGCGTTCTCTCAGCGGTGGCCGCGACTATTGTGGTCACGAATATGGCGGAGAAGATCTCGTGTCATACCAGCCAAGGCTGCTTTTGGTTCGGTCATTTTTCTTACAATGATCAGGGTATGTTTCCTCCTGTTCCACAACGATCTACTACAGGTTCAAACGTAATCAGGATTCAATAGATAACGGGCTGGATTATATCTGGCTCGGGTTACCTTGCGCTGGTGTCCGCTTCAGCATACCTTTGGTTTATACAAACACAGGCTCTGGACCAGAAGTTGTACAATACGCAGTTTGCCTGTGTTCAGGCAAATATGAACCTCGGGGAAGTGACTATCGACTCCATCACTGTGGTACGATCCTACCAGCCCAACGAACGTCATCAGCACTGAGACACTGAATTCGTTGGTTGGACGTATCTGCTCGACGGATCTGGTGCCTGAATTTCCCGGCTCGTATGACTGTTTCTTATCCACGCTGTGCGGGTACTAATCGCAAGTGGGGCACCGGGAATGGACGGTGGATCCGAACGGTAATCAGGAATTTGTTCGAAATTGACTCTATCGTGTATCGTAAACACCAGTGGTGCGAATATACTGTAACTGTACAATCATACTTAGTCCACAGCGAGCTCTAGTTTGGCAGGGGCATAATGCTAGAATCCATCTCTCCCCCTGGCGCCGACCTTGACCCAGATGCTGACACTTTCAGCAGAGCAACGGAAATCTCCCCACCCGTCTTCAGCGATCTTGACGGCATCTTGGTGCCAACCTAGGATGTCGGTCCAATCTTCTCCAGAATGTTCCCTCCCGACCTCCATGTGTTTCAACCTAAGCGATATTAATGGGTAATGATTTAGAGTGGAGGAGTGGAAGGACACACCCTTCGTCCCCATTTGATAGTACGACAGCGCAACCGTCGTGGGTATTGTCACCGAGCCTCACCCAGCCCACGCAATTGCTGTGGTCCCAATAGTCCCTCGTTTCTCCATACGAGAATAGGTTCCTAGCCTTGATTATGGTCGAAAGGGAAGATACCGCTTGTTGTGGGTTGTCACCACCACATCCGTACAGGTCTCCCCAAAAGACACACGGATACCCTTGGCCGCGCAAGAGGATCATGGCATAAGCGAGAGGTTTGAAGGCTGGGGAGACCCAACTTTCCAGCTGTTGGCCGATTTGCTGTGTCCTAGCGTCAGCTATCACTTGCCCGCGCCAGTTATTATAGAAACTTACAGTACTGTGATTCAACGAATGGGTTTCATCAATCAATATAACCTCGTACACACGGACAGACTTACTCGTGATTGTCAACGAGGGTACTGTGGTAGGGTAAGCACTCAAACCCGGGAAGAGAGGTCCACACATACACTGCATCGGTGGGTCGCGCTTGAACAACCGTACCGTCCCAAATACTTCTGATGTCGTAGTCCCTACCGGTATCGGCAGCTTTCTTGAAGTTGTAATGTAACGGTGCGTCGAAGACGCTGAACTGTGGTTGGTAGGCAACGAATGTTATAGTAGGACGCTGCCTTGCACCAATCTTACCTGTGTGCCAAGTCCATCCAGGTATTGAGAAATATCCTCGACGGAATCCTTCCAAAACTCTCCGACAGCGAACAAACCCGGCTGTCCGGTTTCCTGGCGGACGTGCTTTACAAAGGTGGCAATGAAATCCTTGTCGATATGCTTGATAGCGTCGAAACGGAATCCGGCGGCGCTATCACCGAGAGTCGAAAGGATCCATGGTCCCCAGTTGAGGAGATCAGAGAGTACTTCTGGGTGGCTATGGTCGATATCGGCACCCACTGCGCGAGTTAGGCCCGATGTTCGGTAAGGAGAAACAGAGCGAGACGGCGTACTGAGGTAATCGTAATTTTCATTCTCGTTGTCCACATTGGAAGCCCAGTCCTTCCCAACGCCTTCAATTTTGAAAATGGCTTTCTTGCCGGTGGCAGCATCGTAATCGACACCCTAAAGTCCAAGTCTATGACTGATGCTGGTGTAAACGGTGAAAGCACCGACCGTGAAGTGGTTAAAGTTCCATTTGAATTCGCTGTACTGGAGGTGTCCAACTCCGGTGAGATTTTTCTTAGCAGAATGTTCCGAAGGTAATACCTTGTTATCCCTCGCTTCAAAGGTAAACTTGGTCCAGCCCTATCGCAGATGTGAGGCGACCATCCGATGATGAATTCGAAGGATTCTAACCTCAATATCATAGAGGTCGCTGATGACCCTCGTCCGGTCGTCATTATCGACTTCCTTGACCTTGAATCGTTCCCGTTCGTCCGCGCCGAACTTGTGGTTCAAGACCGTATCCACATATATGACAACGTCATGTTCCTTGGCGGTTTTGGCGAGTTCGAGGAGTTCTTCCTTAGTTCCGTACTTTGTCCGAACCCCGCCCTTCTGGTCAAACTCGCCGAGGTCGTAGATGTCGTAGATATCGTACCCGACGCTCTGTGATCGCGCAACGGGTTAGACATCAGTAGAATTGAGAACAGATTGAGAGAAGTACCTCGTTACCAGCGGCCTTCGTCGGCGCTAAAGACACACGGCTCAGTTAGGTCAGAACAGCTTTGGAAATGGGAGCAAGTTACGTGGGATCCAGACAGCAGTGATTCCCATGTCAGCGAGGGTGGGTATGAGGGAAGTCAGCTTGTTCCAGTGAACTCCGCCGCCTTCACCATACCACTCAAACCCTTGTATCTGCAGATGTTCAGGCGTTGGGCGCATACAGGCGGTGAATGGCAAACCATGGTATAATTGAGATCCTTTCTGGAGGAGCGGTCGCGATTGGCGTGGTGAGACATTGTGCAGCTGGCAGAGACGTGGCAGACAGACACCAACCATACGAACATAACTTTTATAGCTCTCTGCCCGTACCATGACGTCGAGGTTCATGTTCATGACGCCTCAGATTACCTCTCGAGCGTCTATGTCTCATTCCGTCCCTTAAATCGAACATCGATTCGAGGTTCGGGTGACGTAGCGCGCAGTCGGTGGTTGGGTATGAGCCAAGCGCCCCTCGATCTGACGCGGAGCGCGAGGGAGCTGTTCGGGACGGCGGGCCTCACGACCGTGATTTATGGTGTTACGCATCCTCCAATGACGATCATAGACCACAGTATACTACATTGATCGTCGAGCCCAATCGCGAGCTGCTGCGTGAGCAGACTACTACCGGTTTACACCTGTGTAAGTACGCCATAGGCTGAGACAACGATAAAGCGCCGAGACACCTTCATACATGAACAGGTGTGGTAGGAGGGAGAAGAGTATGGCATAGATGATGACAGAAGGGGGTGAAGTGATGGTTCGAGAGCGCTGAATACGGTGCCTTCGCCGGAGTTGCTGGTATCGCAGCGGACGCAAACTCCCTCGTGAACTACGCCCGGATTCAACCTCCCAACAGGGTCAGTAATTCAACAAGGCTACCTTCCGAACCGGAAGGTTCACAAGACATTTAAGAGGTGGGACCCGCCGATCACTCGGATGTCGATGAGCCTCCAGTCCACTAGTGGGCGCGGGACTAGACTACAGATGGCCCTGTTTCCACGGCCTGTCATGACAGAGCGACCACTCACCTGGATTGTGATCCGGATTCTTCCTCACAGCCCGTACGCTAAACTTTTCTCGCAACTGATTCGAGTTTCGATAACAGCAAGTCCCGCAACCGGAAGGGCGAGACGGTGTTTTCTCAGCGTTGGCCACGGCCATTGTGACCCAGCGGAGAAGATATCGTGTATCACACCGGCCAAGGCTGTTTTGGTCCGGTCACGGTACGTTTCCTCCTGTTCCGCAACGATCTGCTCCAGATTCACACGTAATCGGGATTCAATAGATAACGAGCTGGATCATATCGAACTCTGGTTACCCTGCGCTGATGCGTGCTTTAGCATACCTTTGGTTTATACTAACACGAACCCTGGACCGGAAGTTGTACAATACGCGGTTTACCTGTGCCTGGACAGGTATAAACCTCAAGGGTACGGTCCTACCAGCCCGGCGAACGTCATCAACACTCAGACGTTGAATCCGTGGATTATACATACCTGTTCGACGGATCTGGTGCACAAATTTTCTGGCTTGTATGACCGCGTCTTATCCGCACTGTGCGAGTAATCGCAAGTGGGGCACTGAATCCGAACAGTGGTCAGAAATTTGTTTGGAATTGACTCTAACGTGTATTGTAAACACAAGTGGTGCGAATATATTGTACAGCTATACCTATTCCACGGCGAACTCTGGTTTGGCAGGGGCGTAATGCTAGAATCCATCTCTCCCCCTGGCGCCGATCTTGACCCAGATGCTGACACTTTCAGCAGAGCAACGGAAATTTCCCCACCCGTCTTCAGTGATCTTGACGACACCCTGGTGCCAACCTAGGATATCTGTCCAACCTTCGCCAGAATGTTCCCTCCCGACCTTCATGTGTTTCCACCTAAGAGATATTGATGGGTAAGTATTTAGAGTGAGGTAGCGGAGGGACACACCCGTCGTCTCCATTTGATAACACAACAGCGCAACCGTCGTGGGTATCGTCACCGAGCCTCACCCAGCCCACGCAATTGCTGTGGTCCCAATAATCCCTCGTTTCCCCATACGAGAATAGGTTCCTAGCCTTGATTATGGTCGAAAGGGAAGATACCGCTTGTTGTGGGTTGTCACCACCACATCCGTACAGGTCTCCCCAAAAGACACATGGATATCCTTGGCCGCGCAAGAGGATCATGGCATAAGCGAGAGGTTTGAAGGCTGGGGAGACCCAACTTTCTAGCTGTTGGCCGATTTGCTGTGTCCAAACATTAGCCACCACTTACCTGCTCTAGTTATTAGGGAAACGTACAGTACTGCGATTCAAGGTATAGGTCTCATCAATCGGTATAATCTCATACACACCAGACAGACTTACTCATGGTTGTCAACGATGGTACTGTGGCGGAGTAAGCACTGAGACCGGGAAGAGAAATACCCACGTACACTGCATCAATGGGTCGCGCTTGAACAACCGTACCATCCCAAATGCTTCTGAGGTCGTAGTCTCTACCAGCATCAGCGGCTTGCTTGAAGTTGTAATGTAACGGCACGTCGAAGACGCTGAACTGTAGTTGATAGGCAATGAATGCTATAGCAGGACATTACCTCGCACCAGTCTTACCTGTATACCAAGTCCATCCAGGTATCGAGAAATATCCCCTGTGGAATCCTTCCAAAACTCTCCGACAGCGAACAAATTCGGCTGTCCAGTCTCCTGGCGGACGTGCTTCATAAAGGTGGCAATTAAATCCCTGTCTATATGCTTGATAGCGTCGAAACGGAATCCGGCGGCACTATCACCGAGGGTCGAATGGACCCATGTTCCCCAGTTGAGGAGATCAGAGAGTACTTCTGGGTGGCGATGGTCGATATCGGCACCCACTGCACGAGTTAGGCTTGATGCTCGGTAAGCGGAAACAGAGCGAGACGACGTACTGAGGTAATCGTAATTTTTGTGCTCGTTGTCCACATGGGAAGCCCAGTCCTTCCCAACGCCTTCAATTTTGAAGATGGCTTTCTTGCCAGTGGCAGCATCGTAGTCGACACCCTAAAGTCCAAGTCTATGACTGATGCTGGTGTAAACGGTGAAAGCACCGACCGTGAAGTGGTTAAAGTTCCATTTGAAATCGCTGTACTAGAGGTGACCAGCTCCGGTGAGATTTTGCTTCATAACAGAATGTTCCGAAGGCGGTACCTTATTATCCCTCGCCTTAAAGGTAAACTTGGTCCAACCCTACCGCAGATGTGAGCGTCTATTCGGTGATGTTCGAAGGATTCTAACCTCGATATCATAGAGGCCACTGATGGCCTTCGTCCGGTCGTCCTTATCGACTTCCTTGACCTTGAATCGTTCCCGTTCGTCCGCGCCGAACTTGTGGTTCAAGACCGTATCCACATAGATGACAACATCGCACTCTTTGGCGGTTTTGGCGAGTTCGAGGAGTTCTTCCTTAGTTCCATACTTTGTCCGAACCCCGCCCTTCTGGTTGAACTCGCCGAGGTCGTACATGTCGTAGACGTCGTACCCAACGCTCTGTGATCGCGCAATGGGTTAGACACCAGCAGGATTGAGAACGGATTCGGAGGGGTACCTCGTTACCAGCGGCCTTCATCGGCGCTAAAGACACACGGCTCAGTTAGATCAGAACAGCTTTGGAAATGGGAGCAAGTTACGTGGGATCCAGACAGCAGTGATTCCCATGTCAGCGAGGGTGGGTATGAGGGAAGTCAACTTGTTCCAGTGAACTCCGCCGCCTTCAGAGTGCCACTCAAACCCTTGTATCTGCAAAGAATTATACATCGGGCGCATACAGGCGGTGAATGGCAAACCATAGTATAATTGAGGTCCTTTCTGGAGGAGCGGTCGCGATTTGCGAAGTAAGCCATTGTGCAGCTGGCAGAGATGTGGCAGACAGATACCAACCATACGAACACAACTTTTATAGTTCTCTACCCGCCCCATGACGTCGAGGTTCACGTTCATGACGCCTCATATTACCCCTCGAGCGTCTATGTATCGTTGCGCCCCTCAAACCCAACATCGACTCGAGGCTCGGGTGGCCTAGAACGCTGTCAGTGGTTTGGTACGAACCGAGCGCCCGCTCGACCGGGCGCGAGGCGTGAAGGAGCTACTCGGGAGGGCGGGCCTCACGGCCGCGGTTTGTAGTGCTACGCACCCTCCGATAATGATCATAAACCACAGTATACGTTGACCTTCGAGCTTAGTCGCGAGCTGGTGTACGGGCGGACCACTACCGGCTTACACCTGTTTAAGTACGCCATAGACTGGGACAATGATAAAGAGCCGAGACACCCTCGTGTATGCGGCAAAGTGATAATTCGAGAACACTGAATAGGGTGTTGGGACGCGGGAGAGAAAGGCGAGATGCCGATCGAGGATGCGGCGTTCCCCTCGAGATTCCCACGTGGTTCTCATAGAGGGACGCGTACTCTCTTCACTTCCGGTCCAACATCCCAAATCATCCTTCTCAACCATGGCAAGTTGTCTTACTCTCATCTGCAAGGGCAGAACTGACTTGCGGCCTGGTTTAGGCTCGACGATATGACAGTACGCGTCCGATCTCTCACATATGATTTGCAGCGTAATGACTGTTCTACAATCCAGGTCGAACAACGATCTTCTCCCCCGAGGGTGGGCACATTAGTTACAATCCCGTTTGCGTTGACTAATACCAGGATCTTTTAGGACGGTTGTATCAAAGTAAGTAGCCGTCGGGTCGCTCTCGATATCAGCAAGATGTTCATGATCGTAGTCGAGTATGCCATGGAGGCCATCTCCCACGCCGGTACCGTGCTCGCTGTCCTCGCAAAGGATGGAGTTGTACTCGCGGCAGAGAAGAAAGTGACCGGCAAGCTCCTCGATCTGTCTGGAACGAAGGAGGGTGGTTATGGAGGGAGTGGAGAGAAAATATTCCTTGTGAATTCGTATGTCCCGTCGCCATCGCCGTTATTTTCAGCTTCTCACCCTTCTGGACGCATAGAAACGTCATCGCTGGAGTTGCTGGTATCACAGCGGACGCAAACTCCCTCGTGAACTACGCCCGGATTGCGTCACAGAGATATCTATACTCCTACAATGAAGATATCCCCGTCGAATTGCTGACACAACGTCTATGTGACTTGAAACAAGGTTACACCCAATACGGAGGTACTGCATCACTTTGGCGTAGCTGTTGTACCTCGCTAATGCCACACGATAGGTCTCCGGCCATTCGGAGTGTCCCTGCTGTACGCCGGATACGACCCACATTACAAGTTCCAGTTATACCATAGCGATCCTTCAGGAAATTACTCCGGTTGGAAGGCTACGTGTATCGGTGCCAACAACGGGACAGCACAGAGTTTACTGAAGCAAGAATACAAGGATGACATTTCTGTGGAGGATGCCGTCGCCCTAGTTCTGCGGGTGATGAGCAAGACGATGGACAGTACCACCCTTGGTAGTGAAAAACGTGGGCGCCACCTCTTTCACGCATCAATCGCACCTGCTGACCCGATCTTTCAGTGGAGTTCGCTACCTTGACAGTAGACCCAGTGACGAAGAAGCCAAAGTCGAAGATCTATCGCCCAGCCGAGGTCGACGCTCTGCTAAAGAAGCACGATTTGGCTAAAAAGGAAGAGGACGCTGAGATGAAGACTGCATGATTGGTATTCACTTTGATGCTGTACTGTAGCTTAAACATGAGTTGTAAAACATGTCGCCGTTGTCCCTATCGACCTTGGAGTCGCCTGGAAAGCACAGAGGATATCTGGAGTGATCTGCGGTTTTGATCGGCGACTTGTGGCCTCCGTCATCAAATGCCTCGACGATCCCGTTCAGCCACACCAGAACGTCGCTCCCGGTCGCGGTCTCGTTCGAGGGAACGTTCATACAGACTTCCGGAAGGTGTATCTAAGATATCCGAATCCGATTATTTTCTGAAGAGTGACGAGTTTCGGATATGGCTCAAGGAAGAGAAGGATAGGGTAAGTCGTCGAGCGACCGGCTCGGGGGCTGGTGCTAACAGAGTGGCGTAGTACATGGACGAACTGTCGAGTGAAAAGTCTCGGAGGTGGGTTTGCCACTCTCTCGTCGGTCTGCGGGAGTTCCCTTACACCATTGTCACAGGTACTTCCGGAAGTTCGTCAAGGTCTGTTTCCCCAACGTGCAGGGCCAAAGTGGATTCTAACGGCTTCTAAAGGCGTGGAATAGGGGAAAGCTCTCAAGTATGTCCGACTCCGCCTTTGTACCTGAGGCGCGCCTTAATCTTTAGAAACACGTGTTCCCTAGAATCTATCTACCAAGGGGCCATAGAAGAGGCACCCACGACGGGATACAAATGGAAATTTGCGTCAAAGACCTCACGAGAGGATTCTGCTGCTATTCGCGCCGCTCGCGAGCAGGTGGAATCCTCCAGGCTCGCGGGAACCCGGTTGTCCTCCAGCTCCAAACCAAGAGTGTTGGGACCCTCACTCCCCTCCCGCGCGGACCGCGTCCTCGCGGAGGAGGAGGCGGAGGAGCGACGTACGGGTGAGCTTCAGCGGAAGCGAAAAAGAGAGCGCGCGGAAGATAAGGACCGACTCGAGGACATGGTCGGTCCGAAGGAGATCGGTAAAGCGGGAATGCTTGAGAACAAACGCGCCAAACGCGAAAACGACAAGGCTTTCAGAGAAAAGGGAGACGATGGATTCGTGGAGGCCGATGATAAGACTCTGATGGGTGGTGGTGATAGCTTTAGAGAAAGGTGAGGGTTCTGCGTCACATCGATTTCATGCTCCGTTTCTCGCCCCCATCAAGCCCCCCCCCCTTGTCACACTTGGTGTGAGACGTGTCTGAACGCCTTTCATTTGATACCCCAGGATCGCCCAGCGAGATGCGAATCGGCTCAAATGGCAAGAAAAGAGGGCCGGGGAGAGAGGAGATAAGACGACGGAGATTCAGGAGCGGCAGAAAGCCCTCAAGGAGAAAGACCGTGCGACGATGGATGCGTTCATGAAAATGGCCAAGGAGAGGTTCGGTTAGGCCGAACTTTCGACCCGTTGTCGAGACCATCTATCGTCGTGCATGTTGTGTGGGCCGCCGCTGGTCCCCCCATATGTTTTTTAATCTTCGCAGCCGAAATCCAGTTGTCCCTTCTGATTTCCCTCGCGAGATCGTATCGGCTCACGCCTCCCTCAAGACGTCTATTTTCTATGGAAGCCGAGGATCCTCACCATTAGCTCCCTGCCTGCGCACGAGGTTAATTCTATCCGCTATAGGGAAGAACCAGGCGGCGACAGCGTTCGATCGGTGTCCGACCGCGAAGACAAACCCACGAAAATCATATTCCCAGGTGGGGCCCCATTTTCATCGTGACTGATATAGCGAGACCGCTTCCGCATCCTCCGGCCTGCGTCTGAGAGTGTAGAAAGCGGTTAGACCGCCCCACACCCTGGGTTCCACATACTGTGACGACCCCCGTTATGTTATCCCCCCCGGTGGTCCCCGCGCGCTCGATGGAAAGTGCAAATTGCGTGAGTCAGCAAGTGAGGTTTCCAATTTCATATCGATCTTTCTGCTATCATATACGTGGAGCTCCTGGTATGCGTAGCGTGTTGGTTCCATGATGTAGGGCCGTGGCCTGGCGAATGCGGGGCGGCGGGGCCCGAGAGGACTCATTCATCGACCACCCACAATGACTCTGATTCTAGACCTTGGGGAGGCTGGGGGTGGTGTACCACATCCCACGCACGGAACTGGGAAGTCGGATGAGATCCAGGACGCGAGATGCTGGAGGTCCGGAAGTGGGGTCCGGCCCAGTTCCGCCGAGATTCTCGGCTTCGGACCGACGAATGGTGAAACGAAGAACAAAAGAGACGACATACGACACAGGACACGACATAGGCTAGCGCCCTTGCGATGATGAGACCCGCTAGTCAACACTGTGCATCGTGTCTGACCATCGCAACACAGATTTGAGTCGAGCGGTGATATTGGAAAGGGCATCGGCGAAACTTTTAGCCCGTCCCAGGATGTTAGGGCAGGGGCTCGGTTTCGCATTTGTTGCCATGTCTTTCCGCGCCCGGGGAAGTCGCCGCCCAAGTAGTCGAGCTTCAAAGATCTAACGTTGGTCGTGATTTTGTTTGTGCCTGCCAAATCTCGACTAGGACCAACACGAAATGAAGGGGTTTCGTTATTTCATGAAGGACGCGCACCGCCTCCATCCAAACAAACAGCCACAACGTTTGGTGCCTAACCAGAATCGTTCTCTTTCGCGACATGGGAAAGGTCCGATGCGCCGACGCATACGCGGGCGACCCCAGGCAGGCACCCGAGGAGAATAGCAGGAGAGTGAAGAGTCCGTTTAGTTTGTTCTACCTAGTAGAAGATTGTCCGCATAAGCCTCCAGCCCAAAGGTCGAGTCAAAACGAAAAAAAGAAGTAAAGAAGAAAATACCAAAGATCGTAGATACGTTACGAGGCGAAGAGTCCGAGTAATTTAAAGTGTCCAGAGGAAAAGGAAGAAAAGGTTCGCAGAAACGCAGTATCCAGTTCCGAACCGCAAGAGAAAACAAGGGTAGAGAAAGTGAAAAGTTGGGTTAATACAGTTAGTAATTTGGCCTGCGGGTAGCAAGTAGTACAAGTCCATTAGTTTGAATTCTTGGGCGGTAAAAGTTCGAGATTGTCCAGTGAAGCAAGCGTAACACAAACGAGGATACCACCTATACCATTCATTGGTAGAAGTAATGCACCGACATTTGGCTCTGTGGTGACGAAGAGACCGGCGGCGAGAGAGAGTACGCCGAATGTTGATTAAAAGATTGTTCTTGTTGCACGTACTGGGGCATGGCACCAATAGAAGCGTCGTAGAAGTGGTCGACACCCGTCGACGGAGCTGGCTCCTGTTGTTGCAGTGGAGAGAGGGCCATCGTGATGTTGGTCATTAGGAAGCGATCAAAGGTGTCGTTTATCGGATACTGTGGCTCTAGTGAAGGCAGGCCCACACCCGGAAAACTCGTTTGGTGCTGATGGGGTGGTGATGGAGAGGCTGAATAGGAAGAGTCGTCAGAGGTAGCCACTGGGGAGACCGATTTCCGTTCGTAATCTGGGAAGTCCTGGAACGAGAAAGGGGGGCTTGGTGGCAAACTCGATGTGAGCGCAGAAACGTCGAGATCCTTGTGGATCTTGAGGTGCTGCACAAGGTTGTCACGCCGACTAAAGTGCTTTCCACAGGAGGGGACGACACATTTGTAAGCTATCATGACGTTAGACGCTGGGGCAGATGCGGGACGATGGGGGAATACGGACGTTTCTCGTGTGTGTGGATCGACCGGATGTGTCGTTTGAGGTGCTCTCCTCTCAGGAAACACTTTCCGCACCCAAGGACGTCGCATCGGAACATCCTGGTCTTTGACGACGGCCCGCCGCCGAGCTCATCAGCGTCCGCCTCGGTAGGGACCCTCCGACCTCGACTCTTCTTGATGAGATTGGGAACGGGGACGGGGGATTCCTTGTTCCTGTAGGGGTCCATGTCGGGGTAGGGCGAATAGTGGGACGGGTGACGAGGCAGTGAGGCTACGGGTCGAGAAAAGTGCGAATAGGCCACGAGGTTTGACTGGGATGACAGCTGATCTTGGACGTAGTAGTCTTGCTGGGGGTGAATCAGCTGCTTTGTGCCACGAATGAGAAGGGGGGGTCGAAAATTGTCAGCTATGCGAGAGGCTCGCACCTGGGAGTACTGGGGGCTGTATTGGGCCATTGTTGTCGAGCACACGAGTAGAAGAGCAAGCGGTGAAGGCGTGAAAATTAGAAGAGGGAGAGGTAAAAAAACGAAAAGCCAAGAAGAAGAAAGAAGGTGCAGTTACAGGTGCATAGCAGAGGTGCAGAGGAAAATCCCGGTGGGTTCGATCAAATCCAGTAATGTGAGGCAGTGCAATTGTCTAGTTGCTTCAGCGGCGACACGGTGTCTGTAGTCGCCATACAGGGAGAGCCACGCGTGGTTTGGGGGTGCGACTCAGATTGCCGGCCTCCACTGGGCAACCATTGAGGCCGAGGGTGATCTCGACTTGAGTACCCTGATGCGATCCCTCGGATGGCTGCAAGCCCCCACCCTATCGCCTGCATGGCTGCCCTCCCTCTTTGTCCCGTCCGGGCTGCACGAGGTCGATGGCCGGACCCCAGGCCAGGCCCTTCCGTGTTGGGATCGTTCTGGGTCCTTTCGCCTCGCCTTTCATCTCTCTTCGGATTAATTGGCCCACAAAACAAGGGAGCAGATTACGTTCGGACCTCCCACTCGGACGGGCCCTTCCGATGTCACCTCGGGGCCCGAAGCTGCCGTGCGGCCGACTCCGATGCACTTATCATGGGCATCCTCTGCTAGTGTCTAATCGGACACAGGCACATGGCGTTGTCCTCCTATCGGAACAACCGCAGAGTCCCTCAAAAACACAGGCCATCAATGCTTTCTTCACACGTCCCCGCCCGCCGCCCGATCTTACCAGGGCGTTGACTGGTGCAGATCGACGTTCTTCGTAGCCTCGTGCCACCGACAGTCGATTGACAGCACCGGTGAATTCTGGGTACCCTTGTCTATGTCACCTCCTTCGCACACAATGACCCTCACCACCACCACCGTTTCCCGACCCACTCGTGTCGGCGGTGCTCGGAAATCCTAGGCTGCCCTGGTTTCGGCCAAGTGTCGATCGCATCCGCCCAACTCCAAATTCTAGAACGAAGCCGCAGACCACGGCACCGCAATCCCAGCGAGAAAGACTAAAAGAGTGCCATTCCTTTAGTCTTTCTCGCAGGAGACTTGCGTCCATTATTCCAATTACCAAAATAATGGTCGCCCCCCTCGATCTAGATCTTCTTCTCGATGCGTATTGATTGATATTCGCAGGCGTACAAATCAACGGGTACGTCTGACTATGAGGAACATGGTGGGAGATATATGAGCGAGCATCTCCCACTAATTTTCCCTGCCCTCCTTCTCCCACTCCGTCACTCCCAAGCATGCAGATGTACTGTCAATCACCCAACTACGTTATGTGCCCCAACAGCTCCATCTACCCCTCCGACCGTTCCCCGCAACCCACCGCTCACCCAATCGCGCCACAGACTCCCCGCTCAGTCAGCCTCCTGCCCCAGCTGGGACAAGTCTGCACCAATAACCTCTTTGTCCCCGATATGCCTCTCTCTTCGTCGCCGAGCTCAAGCTCCGGTACGGTGTCCAGTCGAGGGAGCAGCCCGTATTCGTCTCCTGTGGACCGTTTCGCCGGAGACGATTACTCGTACCCGTACGTCTCGTTCGTCGAGCCACAGCAGTACGTATTTCACCCCCTGAATCTGAATCGATCGAAGTCCAACTGATTTGGTGTTTACAAAGATTCAAACCGCTCTTCACCCCTTCGGGGATAGAGACCTCGACACCTCCTAACGAAAGTTCCCACTACGTCTTTCAACACGTACAGCAGCAGTTTTACGAGCTGTACCGTCCGTATAAGACCGAGCCCTCTGAGCCCCCCCTGAGCCAGATCCCGTCGCATCCCTATCCCTCCGCCTTCCCGTCTGATTACACCAACCCGGGTCAGCGCGCCGAATTCACGTATCAGACTCCGTGCGAACCGTATCCTCACTACTCTTCCGCACGATCCTCCGTCGATTATAGCATGTTTCCCGATCAAAATCCAGACTACATCATCGGTACCTCCAACATGAGGTATACAGCTTCATCACCCCCAGACCAGGGCTGCGTCTCCCCCGCTATGGTTTCGGACGGGTCGCCTCGTTATGTCGAAATGTCTGAACTCTCTCCTTCTCCTGTCTACGATCTACCATCTCAATCCAACGCATGCGATCCACGCGCAGTCAGCGGTTTCGAAGAGCAGCCAGAGCAGCAAACTTCCCCCAACTTCCCATTGAAACGGAGCTCTAGTGCCACCCCTCCGCCAGCCCTCGCTTTCTCCGATGAGCAACCCTTCGAAACTGACAACTCAACTCCGCACGTACAGCAGCAAGAAGCCGAGGTCCATAGCAGTGGGGAGAGCGAGGTTGACCGGGAAGAGTATGAAGATGAGAAAGCTATCCACGCCACCGCCCCTCCAGAGCAACCGGAGCAACCAGAGCCCGCAGTCCCGCCAACTGTTGAGTGCACACCCCCCTCGGAATCCACATCCGTACCGACCCCGACGCCGGCCGACGTTTCATCGCAACCTACCCATCAAACAAAGAGCCATTTGACCATCGTGGTACCTCCTCCACCAAAACGCCGCCGCGGGCAAGCCGGTCCTGTTCCGGTTCCCAACCTTACGAAGAAGAGTCGGGGAAGAAGCGTCCCCACAGCCCCAAATTTTATCAGCCCACAAGGCGCCCACAGAGCCCGACGTTCCTTCGTCTGCGCCGTAGCCGATTGCGGGAAGTGTTTCGCGAGAGGTGAACACCTCAAGCGCCATATTCGAAGCATCCATACCAACGAAAAACGTGAGTTGAGCGTTATTCTGCCCTTAGCCGATCAACTGAAATGCTGACTCATCCCCCGTATCCAGCGTTTCTGTGTTCGTTCCCAGGTTGCGATAAGGCGTTCAGTCGCCACGACAATCTCGGTCAACACATGCGTGTTCACAAACACCAGCGATAGTGCCCCTCTCCATCTTTCCTCGCGTTGGTAGGGCACGAACGCAAAAAAGGTCGTCATCCCGACTGGTCTAGTTTGATTTTGTTTCTCCGTTTGCATTTCCGCAAGGGATACTGTAGCCATTCGCTCTTCAATAACAGATTTGTAGCTCCCTCCCGTGTTCCGTCATGACGATATGACCTTATGTACCAACTCACTTGTGTTCTCCTTCATTCATGTGTCCAGGGTATCACGGAGTTTTCCGTTCGCCGTTTCTCGTCCGCTTTTGTGTTTGTAGAATGTATCACCATATCAACACGACAAAAATAGCCAAGAAGTGCGATTTTACTGTTGGGAACGTGGATGTCAATTAGGGAGGCGAAAATCCTGCTGAAAAGAGGTCGATACCTACCAGAGAAAGCAACGTGACATGTGAGAGAGATGATCGAAGTACAACAAGAACAACAGCTGACGACCCATGTTAGGTCTCATCCGTCATTATCGCGAAGAATTCCTGTTCGTTAATCTCTCCATCTTGGTCGAGGTCAAATTCATCGATCATTGCTTGTCTATTGAGAGGCATGTCAGCAGTCTGGGCAGGGCTGGATCAGAAGCATTGAAAAGCGTACAGTTCATCATCTTCCAGCCGATCGCCTATTTCCTTGGCTACTCGCCGGAGGTTGCGCAAACTAATCTTGCCTGTATTGTCGTCGTCGAATAGTTGGAATGCCCTACGGATCTCCTCCATAGGATCTCTCGCAAGTATTCGTTCGCTCACTGGAACCAATGGCATTAGAGTCGCCAGACGCTCTGCTAGACAGACCGGGAACGTACTGATTTTCGCAAAGTCCTCAAAATCCATTAGTCCATGGTTCGTCTTGTCATGGTCTCTGAGTATCTTTAGGACCTCCGCCTTCTTGAGATCAAAACCCAGAGCTCTCATAGCGACCTTGAGCTCGTGGTAATCGACACACCCATCCTTGTCGGTGTCAAACAGCTCAAAAGCCTCCTTGATCTCCTGCTTCTGCTCGTCTGTGAGCTCAGGTCTCGAGTGTGTACGCCGTTTAGACTTTTGTGCGGCCGAATACATCGTATAGTGTGGCGGGGTTGGCGGGTGGGTGAGAAGTAGGACGAAGAAAGAATCGGGTGAAACCTTGGGGCTCAGCCAACGCGTAGGTCGCGTTCAGGTGGGTATTTGGCGACACGTGATGGTTGGACGGCGGCGTGTCACGTGCAGATTACCTAAGGTCATCCGGGGTAAACCGGCACTGTAGGTCCGAGAGATAAGCCGGGTCTTACGAGACTCTGGGGCTCTTCCACGACCGAGGATATCGCTCCCTGCGAGGTTGCAATGGCCATCGAAACCCTCCCTCTTCCCCTCCCACCTACTGCGGACCCTTCCAAGTTTAAGGATTTTGGACGAGAGGTCAGAGGTGTCCACCCCGGAAGACTGACAGACGAAGAGTTCAAGGAGATCGAGCAGTTGTTGTACAAGGTCTGTATTGCTCCCCCGAACGCACTATGTATTACCGTGCTCATCAGAACGACGTGGATAGCACGACGCGCTTCTCTTCAGGAACATTGATCTCTTGCCTGAGGAGCAGTACAAACTTACGAAGGTGTGTCGAACGAGTAAACAAACTTATGATCATATTACCATTCCGGCCAGGCTTTTGACCCTCAAAGCGATACCTACGGTCACGGCAACAACAAGACCGAGAATAATGCCAAGTCGATCCTCCACCCCGATCTCAAGACGATTCCTAGAGTCCCACAGGTTCAACTCATCGGAAACGGTACCATTTACGACTACGAGGGTCTCGCCGAGGCCAAGTTAAAACACCCTCAGCACCCTGGTTTCCACAAGACCGAGATTTCTCCAGAGGACGCGGCAAAAGGCTACACTCGCTTCTACCGATGGCACATCGACGCCGCCTTGTACAACCTTTCTCCTCCAAAGGTCACCACTCTTTACTCAGTGAAGGTACCGGGAGGCAAAAACCAGATCGTCAAATACGACGATGGGACGTCGGATGAACTTGAAGTTCCCTTGGGTACCACCGCGTTCGTCTCTGGCGCTACCATGTTCAATATCTTGCCGCCGGAGCTGAAGAGTTTGGCTGTCCGGAGCAAGGTCAGATACGCGCCTCATCCATACGTCTGGATGGCACCATCTAGGGCTCTATCCACCGGTCTCGGCATCATATCAGATGGACTGGAGATGCCTCTGAACGAGCTCCCCGAATGGGAAGAATCCAAGATCAAGACGTTCCCAGTGGTAAGTCAGATAGGATATGCAATTCACACCACCGCGTAACCCTGACGTGGATCTCTGCTTGGCGGCTTGTGCTTTTAGTGTTGGCTAAACCCCGTCACGGACGAGCTCCATTTCCAGGTCCACCCCTGTGGCGCTCAGGAACTCTTCGTTGACCCCCTCCCTGAGGGTGCATCGAAGGACGGGGCCCTCTATCCGGACGGTGCTCATATCACTGATCTGAAAGAGGTCCGAGACATCCTTTACAAGATGCAACGACCCTCGATCGATCCTAAGGTGCGGTCCATAACGATCGTCTGCACTGGTGCTTGCTGATCCCGCTGCATCGAATGTAGTTGATCTACCCACACGACTGGTCGGAGAAGGACCTCGTTCTCTTCCACAACCGTGGCGTTTTGCATACGGTCGTTGGAACCTTCTCGTCGGACCAAGTCAGGGCTTTCCACCAATGCAACCTCGCTGCTTCCTCAGACCCGGTTGGACCGACCCCGGAGCACGTCAGGCGTTTTGCGTGATTTGACCTTATCCAAGAAGGCCAGGTTTGAAGACGGAATCCATGAATCATTCGCCTATCTTTATCACCCCGCTTGATTATCTCTTTCGTACTAGATAATTCTTCCGCTACACATTCCGGATCTATGCCGCGATCCGACGGTCCCGACGCGCACAGTTTTGACAGGGTTCGTGTGTCATGTACAATCTATTACACCCCGAGAATAAGTTGTTTTGCCGCGTTTATTCACTTGCCGGGTTGTTCCCAGAAATGAAAACGTGTGATGGACGAGCGGCGACGTCATCACAGGCTTCTTGTCTCCAAATTGACCTGGGATGATGCGTGATGGATGAATTCATTCGCTTTAATTTGGTGCAGCGCCTCACATTCTCTCTGCAGGGCTCCGATCCATATGTCGAAGATAACTCAAGGACGAGCTAACGGCATATATACGTGAAATTGTTTCATTATGACTCTCGATCGATTGGTCAACTCTGTTCATATTCGTGGATATCGATTCAACAGCGCGTCCCGATATAGGGTAGAATCTCCAATACCCTCGCGGTTCTGTCTTGACGACAACTCAAATATCGATATACATTCTGGGGGACTGACGATGAAAAGTGAGGGTGGATACAAGGAATGACGGAGCGTATTGAATGACAGCTTTGAAGGTCCATATGCAATTGAAGTTCGAAAATAGCCCTCCCCCCCAGTCCTGGGGGCGCGAGGTGAAAAAAAAGATCCCATAAGTCCGGTAAAATGAAAGTCAGTGATGTGGCGGATATGAAACAGTTCGTTGGATGGGTGATAAGTAGAAAAGATCCATATGCGTGAAGAAGATTAAGTCCCAAGAGAAAATGTTTATCGGAGTGGGCTTCCAACCCAGTCACGCACGACGAGAAAATACCTCGATAGCTCCTAATGCAATTCCGATAGAGCCCAAGAGAAGGCTCTGCCACCAACCAGAAGGAAGGAACCTAGGCGTGGCGCCGTTTATTCCGTTGAAAGGTATGTAGGAGTTGGTTGGTTTAGAGTCCCCAGTGAAGTTTCCACCAGTTCCACCCCCGGTGAGGTTGGCCCCGTTAGGCTATGTCAGAGGCGTGAGAACAGCCTTTCCGTGATGGGAATGATGGCACTTACCCCAATGGGTCGTGAATCATCCGAGAAGGCACAACTTTCTGATGTGCACAAGCACTTGCCCTCAATCGGATCCCAGAATGGCGTGGAGCAATTAGCGGGTACTAGCCAATAAATGAGCCGCGAGACAAGTTGGGAAGTATAAGAAAAACGCACAGCGGAGACGCAGCTGCTGGCCGGCAGGGGCAGACTGCTCGGGGTTAGGATTGAAGGTGGTTGGAATCTCCGAGGGGCACCCGTACTGAAAAACAGTCATTAGCAGGAGCCATCCCGTTCAGAGTGGTCACTTACGCATGTATAGAACGGGAAGTCGGAAAAGGCACAGTGGCTCAACAGACCGGCTTCATTCCCGGGCATGCCGTTACAGATCTTGGCATCAACCTGAGGGGTAGAACATTTCAACGGATCAAAACCGTCGAGATCTGCCACAGGAGTGGGGTTCTGGGTCCAGGCCAAGAGCTGCTCGCTCGAGACGATCCAAACTGAACGCATGGGGTTAACGGGTGCCTCGGCTTTATGGGGTGAGAGATCACAAACCGTTCTGTTGTTCCTGAGCCCAATCAAGGAAAGCGTTGATCATGTCGATGGTCGATTGGGGGACCTGAACACCTGGGTATGACTTGGCCAAGTGAATAGGGTGGGTGTAGAGACCAATGGGCTGGCGGTCCCCGTTGTAATGTGCGGTGAACGTGGCCTTCATGTAGTCGAGCGTAGCACTGTTATTGACGGTAGAAGCACCGTTGGCCGCATCGCTAAAGGTTGTGGATTCAAAGGCCGGTCTACGTTCCCGTAACCATTGGAGAACTTACAGCCAAGGGTCCATCAGGTGGGGGCCAGCCACGCCCCTATTATCAAAGAAGGCATACATCGGGATCTCCCAGAACCCTGGGAGTTTGGGTTCGCCCCGGCAAAGACTGGGGGTTGACAAACAATTGTTGGCGAAGCCATTGTCCAGAGTGTACGGCCAGAAAGCATCGGTGTAATCCTCGGTTACAGGGATGGAGGCGGATGCCGAAGAATCGTAGGTGAACTGAGCCTGATAGAGGTGTCTCAACGTATCGGCCGTGAAGTTGAGGTATGGAGCACGGAAACCCTTGATCGCTGTAAGTGGGATACCGGCGAGGGCGTTGAGGGCAATAAGGTTTCCGTTGATCTCTTCAGCTGGGGGAGTTCCGACGTGTGTCATTCTAAAATATCAGGAAGCTATGAGTTAGGGGGATTGTTTGAACACATGATCGGGGTGCTCGGGCGGCATGATGCCCCGACAGGAGCCAACCTCAGGATCCCGAAAACCCAAAGGAGGGGGGAAGAAGGACGTACGTGTGGTCAGCGATCTCGTTACCGGCGACATACCAGTCCGTGACGAGGGTGTAATTAGTGTAAGAGAGGGAGGTGTAATAAGTCATAGCGGGCCGACATCCATTGGGGTTTCTACGCTGGGCGAGGAACTGGTTGACGGCATCCAGGGTGTACGACTGGACGGCATCGTCGGCCGTAAACACGATGAACTGAGGAACATCTGCCTGCGGAACCGAAGCGTCTCAGCAACGAAGCGCGAGTGTATAAATAGCCACCGCCGCAACGACGGAGCTAGCGAGCACTCACAGGATCCAAGCCGCCAGGTGGCTTGGGACTAGCACAGTTGCATGTCGGGAGTTGGCACCTGCTAGCGTCGCACGAGTATCCTGCAGCTTGGGAACTAGTGATTGGGCCGTCGATGCTGCCGTCTTGGGCAAGAACAAGGAGTGGAAGGAGAACGAAGAGGAGGAGCGACCAGGTCAGCATTTTCTCTCGTTAAATAAACCTGGCTCCTCCTGGGGGGAGAGGAGAGGGGGAGAAAGGACAGGTGGTCAGCGGAGGAGTCGAAAGGAGAGGATACTTCTATGTCCGGTGTCCCCCCGTGACCTCTTCCTTGCTTCCCCCGTGGGTCGCCTCCGCCGCCATCACGCCGGTCCATCTCTCCGCGGCCCCGTCACGTCATGTGTGTATTTTTGTGTGGGTATCTTCCAGCGGGGGATGATGATTTACAGCGTCTTTCATTACATACAGCGGCCCCATATGAAAGTCTGAATGTTAAAAGCGAACATCACCACATCCCCGGTCGATCCGGACTATGCCTGATCCGGTCAACCATGGGTAAAATGAACGACGGGATTCTACGACGGGACCACCACGGACGAGAGCTCCTGCAACATTTGAGACGCGACAACCTTACATTCCCATTGCCGCTCGGCAAGGTAAGGGACACTCCTGTGCACCCCGCCTAGCTTAGCGCACGGCGATCGCGTCGGCTATCGCTCCTGAAATTACGGCTGACCGGTCCCGAGGTCTGCCTCCCGCGGCCTCCGGGTACCTCGCACTGTAGGAATTAGGTTGGTTTAAAATTGACCAAGGCTTTTTGACCAACGATCGCGACACCTTCCTCGTTCGGCAAGTTGGTCAAAAATTAACAAAAAGAGGTACACATTGACCAACGTCGGTCGC
>Ga0307513_10000287_pt1 | contig 73213 bp, 68 predicted proteins | sample 15_EM_MG_FD_202174 | JGI IMG/M metagenome (GOLD analysis project Ga0307513, IMG submission 202174) | Populus trichocarpa ectomycorrhiza microbial communities from riparian zone in the Pacific Northwest, United States - 15_EM | ecosystem: Host-associated > Plants > Roots > Unclassified | place...
CGTTAGGACTGTTTGCTGTCGGAGGGAGGGTGTGTGGGGGGTGGGGGGTGGGGCAGGTCTTAGATCTCGTCGGGCTACCAAACAACCCTGAGACTATAAACGTAGATATTCGCACTTCCTTTCCCTCATCGAAATTGAGCTCCAACCAACCCGTTCAACCTCGACTTCGACCTCGACACCAGCTCAGAGTGGAGATTATCCGGATCAACAATCAGACTCTACAAAGTCTCTTTAGTGTTTAACCCACTCCCCCATATACAAGAATGACTTCGGTTCAAGGCATATACCAACAACCCTACTTCGCGACGGATTTCGAAGACCTCATGGATATATCCCCTCTATCGCCGGGGGATCCCGAATTGGTGCCTATTCTGGACAGGGAAGATAATAGCGACCTATCTCGTCCAGACTCATCTATTAGTAGCTATAGCTCTCGATCCTCTACAGATAGTCTATGCATTTTCGACCTCCCTTTCCCATGTATCCAAACATCACAGAAATATCAACTCCCTCCACCGCCTCCTCCAACACCATTCTTAGCATCTCCACTAGTATCTCCACTAAAGCATGAGCTCGAGGACGATAGAGACTTGTATTCCTCACCGTTTGTGCTTAGTGCAAACTTGTTAGAGCTCGGAGAAACGCTGGGAGATCTATTTGTGGGGTCAGATCGTGAATATAGAGATATGGGAGAAAGCGCATACATCCCCTTTCAGAACAGACAAAAGGTTTGCTAAAGCTACTTGGTTACTTTTATATGAAGTATTTAGCTAACACATCGATACAGCACCTTTCCGAGTCATGGTCCCTACCCTGCTCCTTCAGCGACCCAACAAACTACCCGCCACTAAATGTCGAGACATACGACAACGAAGATTATTGCATTCCTCTGCGATCAAGCTTCGACGAAGCACTATTCGTGGCCAGAAAAGCACCAGATGTCTGCCCCACAAACCGCACAAACAACCCAACCCCCTGCACACCCCCTCCCTCGAGATGCTCGGGAGATTCAGAAGAGAGGCCCTGGTCACTACCTGAAATCGAGAAACAGCTACGGGTACTAGCCGAGGAACGAGCTCGAGCGGAGGGGCCACAGGAACAGGATGAATTAGCGGAACTAGGGAGGCACACTCGGAGGTCACACAGAGGAGGCGCGATGAAGAAGTTCTCGAGGGCTTGGAGGGATTACTTGCATCGGTCGTGAATAATCTGATGCGGTTATCCTTATTACGTGTTGCAAATATCTCTTTTTTTTCACTCATCTCTCGATCGATCCCAAGGCTCGGAGCTAAGCTCCAATGTATCAGTTAATACCCTTTCCCCCCGCCATTCTTGTACAAAAATTACAGCCCGCGGTCTGCTTTCGCCACTATTTTCTTGCGGAATTTTCATTTGGTGTAACCATTCACTTCTTAAACCTCCATTTAGGGCATTTTTTCTTTCCGGTTTTACAAAAAATGGGTTTGAGGTTGGTCATTGGGAATTTTTTGTGCCATTTTTTTTTTCAACCATGCTCCTGGGTTGGGGGGACATTTCCGGAGAGGTCGTTGGTATTTTTTTCTTCTTTTTTTTCCTTTTTCTGGGGATTGGAATTTGTCTGTTAACTGTTTGTTTTGTATTTATCAATACATGGGTTCCTCTAGGAAGCAATAAATAAAAGATAAATGTTTGTGTCTATCATAATAACATTATTCATACCCAAGTAACATTCCATCATGCCTACCCTTCCTCGTCCTTTTGGTGAGATTTGGTTCATTCCCCCTTCTCCAGCTGCGGAGCTATGTTGTGGAGGAGAGGGGAGGTGGGGGGAGGGGTGGAGGAGGGGGATAATCTGACGATTCCTAATCTGGCTTTTTTCGCTCATGCGAACGCTCCACCCACTTCCTGCTAAATTCCGATGGACGCCTAATTCTAACCCCGCATTTTTGCCTGCTACCCCGGCGGACGAGGAAGAGGGGTGGGAGTCTTGGGGGTAATGATGGTGGAGGGGAAGATGGAACAGAGGGGGGGGAATGCCCCTCTTCTCGAAGTCGAATCATACAGTAGCTACTTATTTGCAGTTTTTTCTTTCTTTTTCACGTGCGTTTAGAGAGCTTAGCCAATTAAGGTAACATGCAGCAAGCATGGTCGGGCACTTTTTTGTTTGATTCATTATTTCACTTGAAATGTCGGCAGCCGATATTAACTGGAAGGGGGAGGGGAGGAAGGTTAAGGAACAGTAACAGCCGGATATAATATTTACAAGTGGGGCTGTGTCTCACGGACACCGAGGTACGGTATCCTATTTTAAAAACATAGATTAACTTTTCATCACGCAGTACTCGAGTACAAGTAGTCGATTACACGCAGTTTGTGCTGCGCTGCAACCACCCCCTCCGCACGTGAGTGAACTGGCCGACGGACGAACGCTCACGAGTTCGCCGTGCGCTTTGGATATGGTGGCCTGGGAGGATCATCATCACTTCCATCTCGTTACTGGGCCCGATCAATAACTCCCTCTGCATCTACCCCTTACTGCACTACCGGTATTTTGAAATCTCCGGCAATTCAAATTTCCTGCTTCCTTCTTGCTTTCCCCCTTACATGCACATCAAGCTGGGGTAAACCAGAGTCCCTCCTTGCATCAATTCGTACATAGCCCCCCCCCCCTCGCTCGATGTATTCAACCCGGGAGTTCTTAGAAGCAAACAAGGACCTCTTCCCGCTAAATATCATTTCCGACTGCTTGGGCATGGATCAGCTGGCCTTTCACTTACATATATGCGGGCACCCACCACCTTCCGACCAGATGTAGGGGTGGCGGGGGAGCCACTTTTACTATAAGCTCGATCGACAGTTTGATATGGCAAAAGAGACCAAGCGGATATCCTTCATTGTTTGTTTGTGATGCACTCTATCCCTTGTTGCGAGGGAGGTTGTTGTAGCATAGTTAGTAAGGGGGAGAAACGGAGGTGGGGAGTGGAGTGGAAGGGATCTTGCACGAATAAGACTACTATGATACCCTTCTATATGTTTGTACTCCCTTCTTACTTATGGAGGGGGTTTTAAACTATTGCTCGCTTCCTTACCTCCATCCTCGAGATCATTCATACAAAAGAAAAACTACCCTTGATCCATCCCAAGATCACCAACTCACACCCCGAAGCCACGCCATCCACATATACATACATACATACATCCACCCATCCACTCTCCCTCGATCCCCACCACCTACTCGACCCCTGTGACCACCTACCTACTCGAGGAGGAGAAAAAGGGAAGAAAGCGAAAGAAAAAGTATCACTCGCAGAAATATACATACCCTCCTGTCACCGAAAATCCCTTCTTGCTGCGCCCTCGGATCGAAATCGAACCTCATACCTCTCGCTAAATATGTGTCACTACGCACTCTCGATCTACCCATGCGGCGACTCTTACATCCTCCCCTCATCCCTCTGCGGCAATGCCCCTCGATGTGCCGTTTTTGAGGTGGTCTCGGCTCAGAGGCTTATGGTTGATTGCTTCCTTTGCCAGCGCTCTCCGAGGAGGCGGAAGTTGCCTGCTAGAGCTCGGGGGATTTATGCACCGAGCTGAAGGGAGGACTGAAGGAAGGGTTGGAGGGGTGGATTTTAGGGGTGGAGTCTTGCTGGTGAGCTAGGCTATATTGCTGTATGAGTCTTGGGTTTTGATATTTGGTGTGTGCGAGTCCTGTGTAAAATGTGGGAGGAGGAGGAGGAGGAGGAGGAGGAGCAGTTGAAGGAAAGAGATGAAGATGGGGTATATACCTGATGTAATGATACCTGATGTAATGACTTTTCTTTTCTTTCGATGGGTGGCGATGTTTGATGAGCATATACTCTATATGAATACTAGCACCCAAGCAAGTGGGGAACGTCAGCTTTTGGTTAGTTAGTTTGGGATTGCCCCGCTACTTCTCACTCGTTAGTAAAGGTATCACGGTAATGTTGCCATGATACCAGCATGATATAACACCAAGAATGCCTTACCAGGTGATTTAGGTACAAGGCGGCTTTCACAAAACTCTAACCAAGCCAGCATGCCCTACCCACAAACCCTCCGTAAGAGAAACGCTACGAGGAAAACAAATTGAAAACATCAAGCCCTTTCTTTTTCCCCCTCTCTTCGGATCCAGACTCAAACTGGCGTTAGGAGGTGAACTCACCCACTATCACTCGAAGTTTGGGGGCAGGGGGAGGTGCGGTGGCAATCATGACCAACAGGTCCCTTTTTCCCTTTTCACTCGGCCACTGTGTTTGCGGTCCACCTACTCGAGCTGTTGAAATATCGGTGGAATATCTAGTTATTTGTCACTCTCAAATATTAGGTTGCTCCAGGGGGAGGTGAAGCATTCAATTTGTAGCCTACAACGTCTCTTAGCAGTGTAGACGCCTCGTCAAGGGTAAAAAGTGTTATAAAACACTTACAATTCCCCTGTGCTCTGCCCGGAGGCTCATGGGCGCTCACTCGGGCCTAGTGTTCATGCGTAGGCGTGGAAGGGAAGCGGTGGGTGAAGTGTGCTATAACTAAAGATTGTGCTTTTCAACTTACTTTGTTACCCAAAGAAAGCGCTGGGAGAGGGACCTTGACACATCCTTTGGGTACGGGCACTTAGGGTAGAAGAAGGCCTGGAGTTTTTTTATTTTTTATTTTCATTTTCTACTTGCGTTTGTGGAGTGATGTGGTGTTGATTCTTTGTATAATACATATCGTATGGGAAAGATGTAGTAGCTTGCCCTACTAGGTTTGGTGATAACTTTCCTATCCTCGAGAGGTGGACATGGTAGCCTACCTACCCGAAAATGCGTGATAATAAGCCCATAGCTTTTGAACAGGAGGACTGCCTTATTATATTAGCGACAAGAAAGTTGCCGGACAATTGCGGAATTAGATCTGCAGAAGATTATGTTATGACTGGAACGGCATTCTAACCTTGTGGTAATCCGACCCATCTCCCACTGTAGTCGATACCCCTAGTGACCGAAAATGCCTATTGGAAAGAACTTTGGAAAGAGATATGAAGTTACAGAAGAGGAAGATTTTTCCTGTGTGATTGAGCTGTATCGACAAGGCTACTCCTATTTTCAGATTAGGCAACAAATTGGCGATGGGAGATTAAGGGAGACATTTTCAAGCCTGAAGTAAAAAAGTATTCTACTACTGTCTGGCAACTTTCTTACAGCGTGTGTACTTCTCGTAATTGGATGTAACTGTACCAAGCTTGGCGGAATCACTCCTGCTCCAAGTATATTGGTAGAAATGAGTGTGTAAACTGAGGCGTACAATTCGTGCATAATGAACGCGGGGGGGGGGGATCAGTCTTTCAAGAACTCTCACAGCTCTGTACCCAGTGCGCTGGTGCACAAATAATCTCGATTACCAAAAGTGTATATATCTACCCTCAGTAGTGGAATAGCGTTTTTGAACACAAATCCGCCACTATACTACACTCCACTTAGGGGGTCAGGTCCAGAGTGGCAATCCTTTGGAGCCTAAGTTTGAGATACCTTATACCCCCCCGCCATCCCCATTGCTATTGTTCATGGGTTAGTTTATAGTTCTTGATATTATTGTCCAAATTTTTAAGTGCCATCTTAGGAGCCAGAAAAGAAACCCACATCTTTATTGTTTTCATGCTGTATTATTCAAAGTCAACCAACATCTCGGAAGGCTCTGTGCATTAGCTAGCTTTAATCTTTTGTCACAGCTTCCTATACTAGCCCGAGCCTCTCGCCCCCCCTGGCGCCTATCCAGCTATATACGTGAAGGACTAATTTGAGGTATCATAGCCCGACAACTTACCCTCTGCCTTCAAGCTCCGAGTGAGACACTATGATCAGCACATTAGAGCAACTCACTAAGGAACTAACCTCCCTAATATAGGAAGCTTAATTATAGCCCTAGATTGCCTGAAAACTATTTGTGAGCCCCTCTCTCTCTTTTCCTTGCCCGCTCCTCTCTGTGTTGAGCCAACAAACTGACTAACCGAGCCCCCGGATCACAAACTTCAAATTAGTTCGTCTCGGGAGTAGGAGCCTAATCATAACTTGAGGTGGTCACTTTATTCTCAATCTCTCGCCCGTGCAATGGCAGGGTGGAGGGAAATGAGCTCACCCGAATACCCCACCTAGGAGGAGACAAGACTGGAGGAGTACATCCGCTTTCTATCTAAAGGGCCCGAAAGTAGCCCCTTGCTCAATGGCCTCAGCGTTTGCTCCCCAGGCATTAAAGGTAGTTTCGAGATATGATAGCATCCCCCATTCTCCTTTCCTTACTCACCTTCTCCAGCCCGCCAGACCAAGGAGAGATTTCCAAGCGTCGTTTCAGATGTCTTGGGTTTAGCTTTTCGAATGGCTTACCAGTGGAGGAGAACCCTACCAGAAAGGTTTTGCCCTCCCTTCCTTCCTCTGCCATCGGGTTCCGCACTGTTTTTGCCCGCAGACTGCGTTGTATACGCACCTCTGACAGGAACAGCTCTGCAAGCTGGATACCGGTATAGCGCTGGTAAGGAAATTTGGTCTAGCCCCGCAGAGTATCAGCTTTAGCCTCTCCCTCTCCCTCTCAGCCAACCTACGCATCTTTGCCAAGAACAACGCTAGGCAAGATACGGGATTTTGGGGGAACCTCGAGTTTATTCCCACTCTTATTGAAATTTAGTTATTAGGCGCTATTTCTAATACGGAGTAGAAGGAAAAGAAATACTCCCCAGGAAACCCCTACCAGGATTAAGGTTTAGTCCCTACTACCATACAATCTTTTATCGATAGAGTAACTCGGGCACGCACTCTATTTCCCTTGACCCCGTCCTCCAGGTCTAATCCTGGGACGAAGACAGCGGGTTAATCTAAGAGCTGACCGAGATAGCTGCTATACAGCCTGCATGGCTGTTCACCGACTCAGTGTGAGAGGGGACAGGGGATATTTCAAAGAACAGTCGGGCGCCTGTCCCGCATCCCAGAGCATTAACAGGGTATCATATCAGCGATCAAGTCTTTTTTTTTTTGGAACAACGGAATACAGGGGGTATTGTGCAGCTGCGCTTCAGGGCCACAGCTCCTACGGTAGGTACAGTAAATCCCCTATCCAAACAGGGGTTAGACTCACGTTGGGGGCTAAGGTGGCAAGGAATCGTGGTGCCATCTATCGGACGGAAAAAGCACTATCCGCTTCTCGCTCCAGTACTCGTAATGTCGAAGAGTTTTTAAGGAAGACCGCTATTGCATGCCACCAAAATTCGGCGTTTTTGCTTGAATTTGGGCAGTATGCAATAGCAGTCTTTTTAAAAAATACTTCTACATTGCGAATACCTAAGCAAGCCAGCCGATTCCTTAGCCATTTCTCCCTTCCTTATAATATAGAAAGAAAGAAATACAACATCATTGGACGAGTTACTATTAGGATTCCATACATAGGAAATCACTCGCCGACATTCCTACCCACACATCCTAGGCGAGGGAATCCCTTCGCTAGCCGAGATTCCACGGGACCACTCGTCAAATTTTCGGTCACAAGTGTTGTGCCAACAGTTTCTCGTTGGATTAAATTCTCCATCCTTTGTATGGCGCTTCTGGAGGTTCTAGTGTGGTCACAATTCTTCCGGCTATCTGTCATATGCTGGATGCAATGAATTTTACTTTCGGGCTGAGAGTGTCCACCGGCGAGTTTACCGGCGAGCTGGGCACGGAGCTGTGTGGGCCAAGACCTTTGTCATAAATAGGATCTTCATTCCTTGCCAAGGATGCCTCTGCACAGGGGATCACCGCACGCCTGATTTATTTCGGTGAGAAATCGAGTCTGGAAAGCATATCACAACGTTCTCACGAACCGTAGACGGGGAGCAGTCGGATATCAATTTCAATTCCCCGTCCCAGCCCTGGCGCATCCCCATGTCCTTTTTATATAATATGATGCCGTAAAATTAACTCTCTAGCTATCTTTTTCAAATGTCCTACCCTACCCGAAGATCCTATTCGTTGTGGAACGTGAGAGTACCCTTTTTTAATCACCGGTCCCTGAATTACCGCCGATATATTGACGCCGAAGATCGTTCTTGGGATCGAAGGTGGGCGCCCCCATCCTACCCGGGCTACTTTCTATTCAGTCTCTAGGGGCGCGTGACCGGTGGTAATTCCGCTATGGCGATCTCCTCTGAGGAGCCCGAACGCCGTTTGGTTCGGTTCGATATGCCCGGGACTTAATATCCTGACGACTGCCAAAGCCGTTCCAAAACACAGTAGGTTTGGTTGGTCGTGGGGATTTGGCCGGGCCACCACCACCCCACTACCGTGGTTCGACTAGGCTGGAGAGCAGGTGGGAAGGGCGACCCGAAGAACACCCACCCCCACCCCCACCCCCCCCCGCTAAAGATCCCCGAGGTTGTCCCTTCCCTCCCACCTGGAAAGGAAAGAGTTATAAAGATTTGGGGCCAAATGTAGTGGACCATGTGGAGTGTGTGCGGTCCCATAACTGGCATTATACGTAGCTAATTATGCCTGCGAATAAATCACTTGTAATTGGGGGAATATGGTACCATTCAGTGAGGGGATGGAACTGGCCAGAAATAAGAAAACTTGTTTTCTTCCCCTTTTCACCACCTGGGAGTGGTATCATACCCGCTAAGATGATCCTCCTTTGAATATAGGGCAATTTTGCAGCCACCAGCGGAGCCGAACCTTTCAATTGACCCCCTATCTAGCAAGCCTGCCCGTGAAGCCCTAGACCCATCGGTTAAAGGCTATCGTGCTCACCGTAGTAGAGCAGCCCCCACAGGTCTATGGATCGATGGGAATAGTACCGTACAGTGCTCGAGCAGAGTAGATTCCACAAAGGCCCAAGCGTCGCGAGTGAGAAGGCATGATACACGGCCTCTCCTTTCCCTCTCCTTACTTTGATCGCCTTTCCTTCCATATTCCCACCCGTCCTGTGCCATAGCAATAACGAGCGACTCCCCGATATGTATCATACTAATACGAGTGAAAATACAATAACACCCTAGCCCTAAAATAATCGTGGCCTATTATGATGAGCGAACGGTACCGGGGTTTCATAAACTTACTAAAAGAGAGAGGGAGAGGAGGGGGAGGATCCCAAAGCCCTAGGGAGTGAGCCCCACAACAAATACCCAATTTATTCATCTATCCATCCACCAATGTGCAAGCATGCCGCCTGCGATCGAGCAGCAGCAGTGATTCGAGTCTCATGTCAAATGACCTGCCAGCATCTAATCTAATCCATAGATTGTCCCATATCCCTTTCCCATCCCGAAAACGCCTCAGGAACCCATGTTAAAACGGCTATCGTGTTTTAATACACCACTCACTTACTTGGCTTGCTTACTACTTGAGGGGTTATGGGGAGAAAAAATCGAAGAAAACGAAGAAAAACCTCCTCCTCATCAGCCACCTAGAGGGAAGACAAATCGTCGTTCCTGTCCATTACTTTTCTTAATCCATACATCTACCAAATAACAGCCAACTAGCGTAAGAGAGAATAGTGGAGAGAAAAAAGGGGGGGTGAAGGAAGTGAAAAAAAGGGAGAAACGAAGGAAAGAGAAGACAATATTCGGTAAATCAAGGACATCCAAAGAAAACAAGAGCTATTGTGAATAGGGATATAGGTGGTCGGTTAAGAAAAATGAAGGAGGCCTTTTCCGTTGAAAAGGGGGGACCTCCTCAAAAATAATACTTTCTGGTTCAAATCCCGCCGAGCTGCGGTGATCAGAGAAACAAAGGAATACTAGAAAAAAAGGAACAAAACACACTAAAGCAAAATGGAAATTATAAAAATAACAGAAAGGGAAAAAAATCCACCCATCTTTTCTATTTCCCCTTTCCTTAAAGAAGATCAAAATGTATTCTTACTGCTCCGCGCCAAATGGTGATAGCAATGCAAAAGTGAAGACGACTTATTGTTAAGTAAAGAGAGCTAAGGAAAAGAGGGAAATGAACATACAGAAGAAAGCCTGTAAATTTACACCACGTGTAAAGGAGGGTCAGTCGGTCAGTTGATAGATAGTGAGAGGCACTTCCCTTTGAGAGTGTGCATGCGTGCCTGTACATTCAATTTTTCAATGAGCTGGTCATCCTGCTCTCCGTTGCCCTGCGTTGTTCCCACTCGAGGACATGTCTTCATAACTAGTCCTCGTTGTTTGGGAGCCATGGCCAGAGTCCTTAAACGAGTGGGCCAACCCACCCATCGAAAATGACTCACTGCTTCCCTGAGAATGTGATTGGGGTAAGGAATGCATGGGAGACGAGGGAATCCAGTGAGGTGGGAATGGTGGAGGTAGCGAGATTTGGCCCACCCCCTGTGATTGTTTCCTCTTTTGTCGCCTCTCTTGCTGCTTGTGCGTCTCTTCCTCGTCCTCCTCGTCCTCCTTAGCAGAAACTGTCAAGCTTTGTATCTGCTCAGGGGTGGGAAAAATCATGCTTGTGTGCAGGGGCTGGGCGTTCTGCATTATATCGGGACAATTGTCGTGGTTAGGGGTGAAGCTCGCCTGATTGCGGTTTTGTTGCATGTAATGAGGCGGCGCCTCCTGCATAGCAATCGGGTTATCAATGTTCGTGTGAACAGGTATCCCAGCAAATGGAAATGGATCCGTAAGAAGACCACGAAATATATCGGGGAAATCTTCAAGCGGCTGTTCTTGGTTGTTCTCCATCTGGCCTCCCATATTATTGTGAGATGGTTCCTGATGATGCCGATGACTGTAGTCTCCTTCTCTTTCTCTTTCCCCTCCCGCCCCTGCCCCTCCCCTGGGGTTTTCTGCAACCTTGCCGTGGGCCGTTGAATACGCTTTGCTATCTTTGTTTCTTCTCTTCGAAGGAGGGAAGTCTCTCTGCACATCTGACGTATCGCCCCCGATCTTAGGTGCCGCCACAATAAGCAATTTCGACAGGACAGTCCAAGATCTCTCTGCTCCAAGATTGTCCTTTCCCATAGCTCTTAACCACGAAACCACCTTCTTTGAATCTTTCAACAAGCCATCTGCCTGCTGGGGGTTATGTTCTGCCCGCATAGCGATCTCCACCATCAAAACAGTCCCAGCGGAGACCAGATAGTGTAAGAGGCACCACCAAGGGGATATGCTTATCAGGCCGATAGGGTTCGGCTCATCAGGGAGTAGTGCTATCATTTCACGAGCAGCCTCAATACAAGCGGCAGCCGCAGACCGGTTAAATCCACGCGAGCGCTTGGATTCATTGGGTATCCGATAATCCAGCCGACAAAGACAAGGCCGATTGATAATTATGCGGATATACTGGTACTGAAACGCCAAGGCCATCCTCTGGCGTAGAGTTAGAGACGGTAGCTTCCACAGTCATGACATATCCGATCTTACCTGTCGACAGTAAATCTGATCTCTGTGCCTTTTGCCAAAGTCCAAGAGCAGAGGAAGGTTTGCTCGCCATTTCATAATCCTTAATTCCAGCGCTGATATGATCCCCTGGATGTCGCTCCAACTCCGACCTTTAGTGGCAGGGCGGTACAGTTGAGCAAGAGCCTCTGATATTATTTGATTGAGCTTAGTGTGTTCTATGAAATAGGTGGCGGGATATTCGGGGATTATAGAAGAAATTGGTAGAGGCATCGACGAGCTTTGCCCATTGGTGGTGGCGATGGTGCTAGAAGACAAATAGTTGGAAACTAAAACATATATATCAAGATTGAAATGCGGTGGGGAAAACCTTGATATATTGGACGAAGGGGACGGGGGGGTCATGGCTTGTGAGTACCTCCTAAGTGCCGAACCGAAAGCCTCTTCAGATGGGTATTGCTCCTGCTCAATAGGCCTTGGCATAGGTACACTACAATCCTTGTTTTGGATAGAAGCCGGCCGCCCTGTCATAGTGCATAGCAAGTGGTCGAGAGAGTACAGTGTGTACCACATCCGAACTCTCATTTCTTTCTCTACTTCATCAAATTCTGGGACATCATTGCGCAAGTTCAAGCCTAGGGTTTGTGCGTAGCGCACAGCTAGACCAACAACATTCCATGCGCTGGTGTGTCCAGATACATTCGGTCAGCCATACCTGAAGACGAAGAAGAAAAGGAGTATACGATGCGGTGTGATCATGACGGCAAACAAACCACCTGATCCCATTTCCTAGCAACGTTCGAGTCGGGGGTATGGGTAAATAGATACCGATTTGTCTGATTACTAGCAATCAAATAGATTCCCGCTAGGCTCACAACTTGTACCTGCTGTAGATCCGGAACCTCAAACATACTACCCTCATCCAGACTTAGTACTCGCGCCCGAGCAAAGTACCGGAGGTGCTCTAATTCCGACTCTCCTTTCCATTCAGCGTTGATAAGTCTCCCATAGAGAGCACCAATGGCAAACATCAAATTTAGCATGGCCAGCCAGCGTTTCGAACTCCCTGGAGGGAAGTAGCATTGGAAAAAAGCGTCATATTGGGCCATGAAAAGCCCTTTCAACACAATCGGAAAAGTCGGATAAACCGTTTCAAAGAAAGCATTCAGTAACTGGTCGGCTGCATCCTTCGGGGGGAGGTAAAACGGGTTAATGTCGCCTCCGGCGATCGAGACCGACAGATCATCCAGGTGGTAGGTGGGAGTTTCAAATTGGTAGTCCTCATCATCCTTCGTGGGGTGAGCTATTGACTCCAAAGTCTGTCTTTTAGTTGAAAGTCCAGATATATCAGAAACCGAATTTGATCGGGAACCGCTGGTCGCGGTAATACCTGATGTAGCAGTTGCCGCACTTCCTGGAGGCAAGCTTTCCATAGGGGAACTCTTATAAGCCTCATTGGCGAGCTGTTGAGCTACTCGTTGAATCCATGCCACTTCGCTGTTTTTGCCCATGTAGCCAGTTGGGTAGGTATTATCAGCAGGGTTAGGATCCTGCCTTATGTGGTCAACAGAACCAGTAGAGCCAACATCCGCTGTAACAAGAGATTCCCCATCACGATTCTTCGTTGTAGATCGATATTGTTCTCTTTCGGGTGACTGCGATGGAGAAAATGTTGTGAGCGGATATGCAAAGCAAGCACAATCACCTCGAAACATACACCAACCTCTTGCAAAGCCTTTTGGACCGCTAATTGCCCAGCGCTGTCCACCTGGCCTTTTAACTGATCTAGAAGAGTTTCGTAAATCTCAACCCTTTTTTTCAGCATAATCATCTCGCTGGAAAAAGGTCAGTGAAAAATATTCTAATCCAAACAACCTGTGCATGCAATCCAAACTTTTTGGCCCTATCTCGCTTTCCATCCGCGTAATAACAATTGTACTTGAAGTCTTGACAATGCTTGCAAGTTGGTCTGTGCCAGAACTAAAGTCAGCTATGCTAGCTGGGCTCGAGGAAGGCTGAAGATTTCCGTACCTTTCACCACTGCACTGTTTACATCAGCGTGTTGGGAATTCGCGACAAGCCGTCAGCACCGAGCTCAAAGCATTCAAGAATGCATGAAATCAAGCATTGATTCGACAAGCCGGGTTGAGGGCTGTGGAGGCGAACCTTTGTTTTTCGCTGTCTGCAAGGCTCACAAGCGTGAGATACCCTATGTTTGTCACCCCCGCCTCCAGAGCCACTATTACCTTCTTCTCCCCCAGCAACGCTTGATCTTCGGAGTCGAGGAATTGGAAGTTTTAAGGATAGTTGATTGCTCGGGGATTGGCCGGGATCTTGCGAGGAAGCCGAAGAACTCTTACTCTTCCGAGAGGCATTGGTGAATGAGCTGAGCCGATGGTCCGCCATTGTTGAGAGGGACACTAAATCCAAGTGAGTCCAAAATAAAGGCGAGCGAAAGATAACGAGATTTCAAGAACCAAAGGAAAAAGGGCAAAGAGAGGCAAAAGAGAGGTATGGATATTTAGAGAAGACTACACAAGATTCGCCCCGTGTTTCGATTGGCTCTTTTTCTGGATGGTGGATTTCTGGACTTTTCCTCTTTCTCGAAATAAAGAGAAGCAGCTTGCGCAAGCAGGAGGGAAGAATGGTGACAGGGGATAAGATCGTCCAGCCTAGGCCCAATATATTAGCTAGGAAGAGCACAACATGAATGACTTGAACGCCGCCACTCAAGTCCACACAGCCACCCCAAGATCTCCTCGAAGCTGGAATAATATAGGAGGGACAAGAACTTCTCCGGGGGCTGAAGTGGTATCAGGGGCTAGAGGAAGAGAGGAAGAACGGGGAAAGATAGGGTATGTATGGCAGGAGTGCTTTTACCGCCTAATAGAGGAATAGATGATACCCGTAATAGCTAGTTGGAGGAGTGAATGTAGGGGGGGTTGTGGTCAATCGTTTACTCTGTGAGAAACAGTGGCACTTTTAACCAGCGGCCCCAGAGCTTCTGCTGTGACAGGCTTATTTTAAGGTCCTCGCCTCGTCTCGTCTCCCCTGAGATGGGCCTGTAGAGTGACAAGCAAGATGTTCATACTCCCGTCAAGTTCTAGGAGCCAGGGCGCAAAGCTCTCCGGTTCCGAGGAAGACAGCTCTCGTAAATAAAAGCTCGAATCCGTTGGTGGATACCGGTATTGGTGTCATCTGTGAAAGATGGGAAAAGTAAGCAGATGAGGATCCGAGACTTGCTCCCGCCGATCTTGCTTTGATTGTGTGCCCCAAGACAAGTCGAGGGGCCATGGAAGGGTTCGTTTCGTTAGGCTGGTCCACCGAATCTGCGATATGACGTCAGTGGAGCTTGGTGGGGAACCTTAGCTCCCCGGCCAACCCCAATAACGACCGCCCTCCCTCCCTCCATCCATTCTTTCCTTGTTACCCCCTTCCATACTCTGCTCAACCTGTAAGTTGGGTGTTTTACCTGCTCAAGTGTATGTGCATTGCATGACCCGGTCATATGTCCTCCCATGAAGGACACCGTATCACACCAAGACGTGGGAAAAATTCCGGCACATGAAGCGGTAAGTTCGGATTCTGCTGTCAACACGAAGTAGGTGTCGGGAATCTCCAAAAAGTGCGGGACAACGCAGAATACGGTAGGATGGATGGAGCTCATTGAATACCGGTTTCAAAAAAATTGTAAAAAAATTGTAATAAAAAAAAAGCAGGAACAAACCTGTCTTTTGCATGGAAGGGAGGGAGGATATAGAAAATTACTCTGCCAGGGTACTTGGGGGTGGACGAAAGTGATGGTGGGGACAGGGGGTTTGCGGCCCCCTCCTCATTCCGTATTATCCGACAAAAGTCGGATTGGCGCTAGTCAGGATTTTGTTAACTTGCCCAACCACCGCCGCCTACCGGTATATGTTTAAACTGTGGCAAACCGTGGCGAGTTTGCGTTCTTGGTGCCCTGCAGTTGGCTCGGTTACCTCAGTTTAACTTTAATTCGCTTTAGCTCCAATCCGATTTTTGCCGGATTATACTTGTACGGTAACCTTCAGAGGGAAAAAAGGCCTTGATCAAATTTTGGTAGGTACTCGAGTATAATGCTAGGACGAGTAAAAAAGCTTTAACATATTTTGCAAAACCCTGTCCCTACCATCACTTTCGTCCACCCCCGAGTCCAGTAGGGGACTGCAAGGAGGACCCAAAGAGACACCCCTTAGTGCCCTGTTTTCTTGACAGACAATTGAGAGTAGAGAGCACAAGCCACTGCGCCCAGTTTATCAATCAGGACGCCAGACCATTCACAATCCCATCCTATAAGCTTGAAATGCCATCTCGTGAATTGGATGCTATTCCCCATCCCTTGGCAACAATGCAAGTCCTAACAGGAAAGCCCCGGTTCCGAAGAACTTCCCTCCGCCCGAGTACGGTCCGGCAGGGACAAGTCCAATTTTGACCGCACCGGATCAAGCCGTCAACACCCAAGCGAGCACATCATACAGTAGAAACCCTTTCACAAGTTTACTCGTGTGCTCGAGCCCCATCAGTTTCCTCGAGTTTACTGTCCAAACTCCCGAAGCCGCACCGGTCTTTGGACCAGTATGGGGGACCCGTACCTCAGCCACCATCCGGAACTTACCCCATACCGGCATTTCCCCGCTTTGCCCCAAAGATCGCCAAAAGTCAGGGCTCATCCAGGCGCAATCCCTTAAGAATCACTCAAAAAAGCAATTGCCCTTCATGAAGGATTTCCTTCAAGGGTTTTGGACCCTTATTCGAGAGGAAAAGACAGGAAAAATCACAAGAAATCCACGGTTATTGTCGACCCTAGGATCCGTCATACATATTGCCAACAGATTTACTAAAGAAATATAACAGCCAGTTCACTCTAGAAGCAAAGTTGATGAGACTCTATGATAGATAAAAAGAAACTATCGCCGCTTGCCACGCCCGCTTTCACAATCCACGTTACGATAAGCCAATCGCAAGCCACAGAGCAAGCGAAACCCCCGGAGCCAGCTCGGGGCTCTAGAGCTTCGAGGGGCAAACACGGCACCTAACTAACGGTGGCTTCCTATCAACTTCTGTGCCTCCACCCTATCAACACTTTGCATACCGGTACTCCTAAGAATAATACTGATACCGGCGAAAATCCCCATGCCAACTTACAGCTAAATGACTCACATTTCCTGCACATGATTTTGTGAGAAGAGAACGTGGTTTTCAGATTGAAGCATCCCGCACCATCACCTCCAAGAGGCCCCGCACCATTAACCCACGAACGCAGAAATCCTTTCCCTTTTTGCCACTCAACACAAGTCTTGAGCGGATTCAACCGAGCCTCTAATAGTGGCAAGGGAGCCTAAGCAGCATCTCTGGACGCGTAAGAAAAAAAATATTAACACACTAACCAATTGCAGTCTCGTTACTGGAGTGCCGATATGGCTCATAGGCATAAACACACCTTTTCCGGAGGCCGGTCGAGAAAAAAGACCTCCCGCCTTCATATACAGAGAAGCCGAGTGCTGTAGCCGGATAGCAGATAGACAAATATGCTGGGGATCAAGATGATAAGTTGTGGAGAGTGGGCCAGGGCCCGCATGGCAATCACGAATAAGATGTATCTGCTTGGTGTTGCTGCACGAATGTATTGTGCTAAGGCTAACTCTCCAAGACTCTTCAACTTGATTCCTTTTTTCTCTTGATTCCTCCCCTTTCTCCCCCCTTACTCGTCCCGGCCGCCGCACTACATGTACCGTACAGTAGGTCGACGATTTCTTATGTTATGTGGCCCCGACTGCCCCGTAGTATTTTTGGTAGAGATGTTTTTGTTTTTTTTGATATCACAACCAGCGCCAAACTACGTACTCGAGTACTACGGTAGTCTTGGCAAGTGCTTGCTGTCTCCCATCGAGAGAGGCTCTTTGAGGCAGTTAAGATTCTCCCGTCGATGAACGGGAAAAAAGTAAAACCTTGAACTGAGCTTTCGAAGTGCTATCCGGGGCACAGGAGCGCCCCGAATTCGAAAGCTATTGATGTGGTTTGATTCGCTATATTTTAGTGGCACCTGCAAACTTCCTAGTACCGCCTGTGCACCGGTGAAAAAGGGGGACCGGAGGTCGGTTTTGGCATATCAAGGTCCCTGACATGCAAAGCCAATGTGCAGGCTTTCAAAATGGGAGATCACAAGCAGGTCTTGAGCGAACCTTGCAGCGAACTCTCTGCCCTGATTTCTGGTCCTGAAAAAGTGAATTTTCTATCACTTTCTTTTTTCTTCCTCTTTTCTGACCACCTTTCTCCTCCCGGAGAAGTCTTCAAACCGGTACCAACATCCCTCTGGGCGACTCGAGTACTAAAAATCAAACCGGCAACCAAATCGGTCCAGCATCTCCCATTATCTATTCCCCACATTTCGATCGACAATGCAAGCTGCTCCAAAAGTTCCAGCCGGCCCGGTAAGACATGCTCGAGTTTCTGTCGGCTACGCCCAACTAGAGGTGCAGATATGTCCGAGATGTATGATGCTCGTACTGTTCTGCACTGGCGGTCTACCAACCTTTTTTCTCTAAACATACATATTGACAACAAGCAGCTCGGATGCAAACACATTTTCCAATTTTAGAATCCCACAAGATCGAGATTAATTCTGGGCGCTCGAGCGCGGCACAGCATCATTCGTAATCCCCTCCAGGGGACGACGAAATTCAGTTCAGCCAAGAATTGCGCAATCCGCAGTCACTTTGCCACAGGATCAGCAAGTGGTTAGCCACAGGTCAAGAAACTTCCAGAGCGACTGCGGATTGCGCAATTCTTGGGTTTCGTTGTTTCACCTCTCCAAGGGATACATTTTGGCGTGGGGAGCCCAGGTGAAATATTGAGGGAGTTCTTAATTGTTTTAGGCCTACCGGTAGTTGCGAAACCCAGCTATCGTAGGACCCGGGGGGCCGCAACTACGAGTACGAGTACACTCGCACTCACTGTACCGGCATTTAGAAAGAAAAAAGAAAAGGGAGGAAAAAACCTGTATTCAACACGAACCAGTTTCACTTACAATGCCGATCAAACACCCAGCACACCACTACTACTCGGGTGTGCTGATACAAATCGGAAAAGTGATCGTCCATATTTGTTACAATGAGAAGATGACTGCGAAAAAGCTGAAAACTGGCGAGTTTGGCACAGAGAGGGGCCCAACGGTGACACCATGGCAGAGACTTTGCGGTTCCGCATACAGAATCAACCCCTAGAAATCTGGCTAGTCCAGAACCGCACTTGCCTCACACCCCAGACCCTTTTCGCAAAGTCCCTAATGATAAGTAGGAAGCCAAGATAAGGGCCTCAAATAGCCTAGCCATATGAGTTTGCTACACCTAGACTATAAGGAATACTTTCAGCCCCTTCAGTTTCATAGGATAACATGAGTGAAATCCTGAGGCAACTAGCTAGCCCTGTTTCAATGTCTGTGATATTAGAGACTTTGCGGTGGATGTATCCAGCATCCTTGTATGCCAAGAGCAGGGGATTTGCAGCTGGATGCAGGTTTGGCTCTGCGGTGGATGTGGTTAAAGAATCCATCATGTCCGGCCAAGGAATCAAGTAACTCAAAGTTAGGTTGTGAAGTCAACACAGCTCATTCGGCAGCAACCGTGGTTTTTGGAATTAAATTTCCTAGAGTCAAGAATGAAAGCCTCTCGGGTTCCAGGAATCACAGAATTCTTTTAAAATAAAGTAGTATTGGCGGTATTGGGATAGGTCAAAGTTGTTGAGGTCAAATTCGCTGAATTTGCTCCTGTCCCAGAGTCAAATCAAGGTCTGGATAATAGAATGATTGGCATATGTATCCCAAGCCGTGCAAAAAGACTCTGGATGTGTCCACTGCAGTGTCTCTATTGTTTTCTTTCCAGGCAACTTTACCATTCAATCAAAACGTTGCCACCCTTAGCGTCCGATTTTTACGGACACACCCGAGTGCCAGCGCGGCCGAGCTGAAGTTGGACACTTCTGTACGGGAATTACCGCTTTCGGTTTCCAACCTCAACTTGGCCGCGCGTGGGGGATAACCGGAAATATATTTCCGGCGTTTCTGGGAAATACCTAGCTCCTTTATATTGCTTTTACCATGGAAGGAGCACCCCGCATCACCGATACCGGCAACCACCTGCCGATGGAACAAAAAGAAACAACGATCAACCCTCTCCCCTTCCCATACTAAGGGGAGAGCAGCGGGGCATCCAAACCGGCGACTACTTCCTGACCCTTCTCCGTCTCCTCATCTTCCTGTACTCTACTCAAGTGCCCCCCTCCTGGCTATGCAATGTCCTTCGTAGAAGTAACTATCTCCAGAACGGGTACGAACCTCCCAGCCAGATGCAAACAGCCATGTTTACACATAATATCATTGACCTCCAGCTCATGATTCATCATGCGGAACACCGGATGTGTGCGGTACATTCCATCTCATGCACCCCCCCTCCTACTTACGTCTGCTTATGTACTCAAGTACTCGAGGACATATCTGCAGGATGATGTCAGCTAAAAAGAAAGCACATGATACGCGGAGATATCCGATCCCCCACCCCCCTTGCCCTCGTCTTTGGAATCTCACCAGCGCGAAATCTTGCAGAATAGATGGATCCTAACCCGACCCCTTGCGGGGCAGACTAGAAAGGGATACGAGCAAGGGTTGTTGATTAGGACCAGGGGTTTTTTTTCCTTTTGGGATTTATTTGGTACGTAGTTGTTTAACAGTTAGATTTTGATTTTTTCTTCTTCCCCCATTCACTACTCGTAGGTTGTCGCCTGTGACATTCCGGGATCGTGGCAGGCAGGTTGTGTCTTGTTATATTCACAAACTATCACTCGGGTTGTAGGACAGGGCTTGTGGGGGAGGTGTTGTTGACACTCCTGCTATCTACGTCCCCTCCCAACCTACCTGCAATTGAATAGTGAGCCACCAACAATGCTGGGAAGGGGTTGGATTCTCCACGAGTGTGATTACTATCCATTGCCCCTTCGCCCTCGAACCCCCTTTCAATGGTCTCGAGGAATAGGCAACCTATCTACAGGTCCCGCCCCCACGAATCAACAGACGTCGTCAATTTAAACTACGGGACAGAGATAAGCTTCCGATAAGCACTGCCCCGACCCTCCCGGCGATTTACGCTCGCGTGGCGCCGGGCCCATTGGCGGTAATATCGCGCCATCCCAAGTTTTCTTTCCTTTTCTTTTCTCCCAACTCTCTCGCACAACACGGTTTCACCAGTGTAACGGTGATATCACCGAATTGGTGGATTCCTTTGTCTTACCTCTTCTCCAAAGATAAGTGGGGGAGATCCTCGATTAAGCTCCAATAAGACATCAAGGCTGTCTATCCACCTACCCAGATCATTGGGTTTCATTTTTATTTATTTTCCTTTTTCTCTCTCCCTTCCCTCCCTTCTTTTTCTGCCTACTTTTTGCTTCCGCACTATCCTACTGAATTGGGGATCACATGAGGTTCGGCGCGGTACGATTACCGATGATCCAGGGACAAATACCGCAAATATCCGGTGGCCGGTCGATCGAGGTTTTTACCCTTTTTTTTGCTTCCGAGTCTATCTCGGGCCTTCGCTCTCCCGCTGTCAAACTGCTGGACCCGCTCCCCCACCCCCCCTCTTTTTTTTTTTTTACGAAAAAAGAGATGCTTCTCCTCCGGCTGGGCTCACCGCGTATCAAATTTGCCCTTTGCCATACCAAATAATTGGCAAAAAATAATAATCCCCCATAACCACAAATCATCTGCTCGAGATAAGAGTGGATATTCCCGGTATGAGCTCCCTTTCCTCGCCTACCCCACCAAGTCCTGAGAATATCCATGCCCAATCCCTCAATCTCGGCCATGCGTCTTAACCCCGCGGCCTTGAACTCTGCATCCACATTCAAGTATGTTCCCAAATAGCCCGACCTCCCCGCCCTTCCGATTAGCCGGGCCACACCCAATGGTAGTCTCATGGGCTCGTGCTGAACGTCTATGGACCCCGCCCTCTCAACGATGGGTTCCGATCCCCGGCGTCCACCGGGTCGTGGGGTTTCCGGATAGATAGGCCCTGGCGGATGGTGGTGTGGCCGTTGCAGGGCTTCGTTTTGTGCCCTTTCATCCCGGTGTAACCGCCTAGTTTGTAGTGGCTACACCCTAAGGATAGGGTCAGTCAGGTTGGTGATGAAGGGGGGAGTGGGAGGGTGAGGGTGAGGGTGTAAGAGGGGGGTTTATTTCCTCCCCTCAATTTCCTGCTATTCACTTGAATTCTTGAACGAACAGTGCTCCCAAGTCCATTTCTAGACACTAGCCAAAGGTCGTGCACGTTTCAAGTCAAAGGAACCTTTCAAATGACCGCCTGCCCTCCACATTGCCCACTAGGAAGTGGACGCCCGGTGGTGATCTGGTGTGTGATATGGTACTAGCCCCCCCGTGCTCCTCACGATCCCCTGCTCGCCGGTAATCTCTCCACCTATTTGAAGGTCGCTAACATACACGACTGGCTAAATTGTGCGAAGCCTATTCCTACAGCCTCTACCGCAGAATGTCGTCCAGCAGGCTCCATTTACTTTAGGTGAGATTATTAACCAGCATACCCCTAAAGCACGGGTAAGCATGAGATCTCAACGGAACAAGAGGATCTACCAAAAGTCTAAGGGGCATGGATTTTTGCTTTGTATGTCTTAATTACCCAAAAAAACCTGTTTTCCAAACTCCCAAGGCTTTTTGAGAAGTAATGTATTTTGTTGTCAGGGTCGCTTTCTGGGGAGATTTTCTTCGCATGGTCCTCAAATGTCCAATTTTTTAATCTTACTAAGAATGGTGTCAAAGGCATTTCTGCCTGAAATGGCATGAGGGCAGATAAGAGAGGGTTGCTTGAATCCCAGTTTCTGTGCTAATATCAAATATATTGGTTGGGCTTAGTGGTGATCGGTCGTCGAGAAGCAGTAAATATGTGGCGCAGGACGGGCATGTTCAGGATATATGAGGTATTTTTAGAAATAGATAGATAGGCGGTAAGAGAATATCAACCCCTCTTGTCCCCTTTACCCAAAGTATCATACGTCAGAACAAATTGTGGGAGCACCCTAACTAATTTTTAAGCTAGACATAGATACTACTTTATTACTTGGTAATAGGTACCTCCGCTGGGTGAATTTCGCTACGCCGATAATCCCCAGCCTAGCTTCGATTCCAAAGCCAGGGATTAGTCATTCGCGGTCACTCTTTTCTAGAAATTCCCTCCGCGCTGCTTGAACATAATAATATGAAGTAGGAATAAAAATGAAAATGAAGGTACTATGGCAAGAGTTTTATATAATTTACGTCAGGCTTGGAACATATATACACGGCAAAGACAAAATAGGAGCCCCTAGGATTTACAGAGTGAGAAAAGTACTCAAGTGAGGTTATTAGGAAGACATGGACCGCTAGAATGGAGCTTAATAAAATAAAATAAAAGAAAATAAACTCGTATCATAATATTATTAGGATAACTCCAGCTCGATACTATCTTTGCTTATTTGGCACCCGTAAGAATCTCATTGTGCATGAGTTTTCCTTGCGCTCACCTTTGCTCCTGAAGCAGAAGGAAACTCGCCCGAGTAGTATTATAGCGCCCGAAGTTTTTAATACTAAGGCAATTGCATATTCCGACCACCATCCAACAACCAGAGATTTGACGCCTTTAAATAGCTGTGAAGAATTAAGTGTAGTGTCGGGACTGCATGCTGCTCATGCTGATACTCTCATTTTGTACGATATAACAGGCAATTATACAAGTGAAATGTTTACCCATCTCCAGTGGATAGTGACCTAAGTGGGAAGAAGAAGGGAAATAATTTCCTCGCTATGATAATATCATATATCAACAACTTGTTCTACCCTCCACCCTGTCACCTAAACCTCCTACTGAAGCGATACCGGACACTAAATGAGGACGAGTCCAAGCATAGGCTCTCGGCGGATAGCAAAATAAATACCCCATCTTACGAGCCAACTTCTTAGACCTCTCTGACAAACAACTTCACTATGAGCTGGGTTCCTGAATTAGTGCGGTACGAAAGCTACTTCAACATTAGCTAAGGGAGGCGGTAAGATGTCGAACGGGACTTCGCATTATAATATATGTGGAGGTAATCTGACAAAATCCTCCTCACCATCCGCAACTTAGCCACTCTTGACCTCCTGATGGTACAGCCGGTGAGGAAGAAAAAAATTAGGAAACGTGGCAAGGGATTCTAGAGTTCTGGTTAGAGCATTTGCCAACTCGAGGCAAGGGATTTCGGTGTCTCTAACACTTGTTTTCCGATTGATTGATTTTCACTTTTTTCTCGTATCATACTCAAGAAAAAGGCATAATACGGTACAACACACTCCCTCTGTATTGATTATGTCATTAAGTAGTTGGCTGCCTTGAAACTTACTGGTACAAGTTACAGGCATATAGAACCAGAACACTTGAGTCTGTATGGGCGGTCAGATACGCATAGATAATTTACCATGCAAAAGTTTTCTCCCTGCCCCTTCCTGTACTGTACCAAAGAATAGTTACATCGGGGATACCAGCCATGGAATTCGGGGAACATTTGTCCTCTGACAAAGAAAGCGAGTGCTTCGGAGGTAGAGCACAGATGTATACCGGAACCCCCCCGTTCCTCCTTCTATCGATAGCGTGAGAGAGTATTAATACTATGACTGGATACCAATGTCCTTTTTTACCAAAGATGAAGTATTAGGCGAACTGTATATTTTCTGAAGAAGGAGTTAAAAGATCAAGAAGAATGAGTATCATCGGCCAGTTCCTATGGTCTAATGGCTTAGGAGACTGGTCGGCTAATTTGAAACAGGGACCATCATGAGTTCGAATCCGGGGGCAAGTGGAGTAGTCGAGCATTAAAAAAATGCTCGGCGAACCACTTTTTTGCTGAGGGGTAGGTCTAGGGTTGGTAATGCCCTTGGGTCAATTCCCGCCAAATGTTGCGCTGGGACTGCTGGCTAGTGTTCGGGTATCATATTACTAGCAGCCCCTCGACCGACCGGTCAAGCGCATATTTTCATGTTTACTATTTGCTTGTATGTACAAGTCCAACCTCATGATATATTGTCAGTGATAGTTGGATAAGCGGCCTCTCGACCGGGGGGTCAGGTGTGGGGTCAGTGTTGAAAGTATAAGAGATGACGAAGGCACTGTTACAAAAGGAATGGCTAATTTGGTTTCCGCCATTATATTCATCTCCAACACTGTGGAGAGGCCAACTTCAATCTAACTTAAACCTAAACGCTATATTCCTATAGAGAGGAAAAAAATTAAAAATTAAAAATAGCTAAAACACCCCCATAGCAAGCACAGCAACAGTACACCTACGCCAAATGCCGGAGTACAATGGGATAGGAATCCGGAAGCGAGGAAGGGAGGAGGAAGGAAACCAAGGGGAGCAGATCCAAAAGATTTCTGAGCATGTGGGAAAGGGAGGGGAAAGTGCTATAGAGGAGGTTGAAGCTGGCTACGATATATATGGACATGAGTACGGAGGTGTGCAGAGGGGCGCATAGCTGATTTTATTATTCGGGTAAAGCCGGGCTGGGGTATGCAGATTAGCGAGCCTGTAGTTGCCACACCACCGCCCTGCAGCACCCCCAGGAAGCCAAAGAGAGTCGGGTCAGGCCGTCTTTGCTGACTATGCAGAGTTAGCACCTTCTCGTTCTAATAGCAGCTTGGCTACTTCATCACGGTGCCCCTGAGCGGCCCACAAGACTGGTGTTCTGCCATGCTTGTCTGCCACATAGGGGATGACAACATTCCAATTCGAGCCAGCCCACGAGAGCGGTGTTCGGCTATCATTGTCTAGCATATCGGGTTTGACGCCCTCACATTCCAGTAGTAGCTTCACAGTATTCTCCGCTTGACCATACCAATTCGAGACTGCCCCCGAGAGTGGTGTTCCGCCACAATTGTCAGGCATATCAGGGTTGACGTCTTCCCATCCTAGAAGTGGCTTCATTATATCCTCCACTGCACTCTACAAATTCGAGGCAGCCCACGAGAGCGGTGTTCGGCCACTATTGTCTGTCATATCTGGGTTGACGTTAACAAAATTAGAGAAGAGTTGGGTGGTACTGAGTGGACAATCAGCTTACCAGCTGAGGTAGCTGGGTTGGACTTTGGCTCTGTGACTGGTTCAACAGAAGGGCTCTCTGTCATTGGGCGTTAATAAGAGCAGCTGGAGCAGGTACTCAATGACAGCTAGTAAAATTAGGGAAGGGTCAGATGATAGTCACTTACCTACTATGGCTGCTAGGTGCAGCTTCGGCTCTCTAACAGAGGAGGGATTCTTGCTTCTCAAGAGATCATCAGAAGGGAGGTTTTACCATTTTTGGCTGGTTTGTCAGGATTGAAATCGTCCCGTGCAAGTAGTAGTCTCACAACCCCCTCATGCCCAAACATGGAAGCGCCCACGATTGGTGTTTGGCCATCGTTGTCTGACTTGTCGGAGTTGAAAGTGTTCCGTGTGAGTAGTAGTCTCATCACCCCCTCATGCTCACCCCAAGCAGGGCTGCACAGTGGTGTTTTACCGTCTTTGTCCAGCCTGATGGGATTGATATTATTCTGTGCCAGTAGTAGTCCCGCCACCCCCTCATGCCCATTGATAGAATCTCACCACAGTAATGATTCACCATACCGGTCTAGCTTGTTGGGGTTGACACCGTCTCGTGTGAGTAGTAGTTTCATCACCCCCTCATGCCTATTGTAAGAAGCCCACCAGAGTGGTGTTCCACTATCGGTGTCCGGCTTGTCAGGATTGACATCGTCCGGCTCAAGTCGCAGTCTCACCACCCACTCATGCCCATTGCTAGAAGTGCTCCTGAGGGGTGCTATATCTTTGTGGTCTGGCTTGTCAGGATTGACGTCCTCCAGCGCGAGTAGTAGTTGCACCACTTCCTTATCAGCTCGTTTAGAAGCGCGCCAGAGTGGTTCTAACTTCTCCCAGGATCGGCTTGAAGAAAGGAGAATTGGGGTGAGAGCGACCATCATTCCCATGTGAGGTGTAGGTGTAGAGGGAAGATATTACGGAAGTGAGTTAGGTGAGCGTTGAGGTTAGTGGAGGGAAACGTTACTGTTGAGTGCAGGGAGAAAGTATCAGCGTGTTGTAACCAAGGGAAGAAGGTTTTCACAAGAGGCGTTGTACCATGGATTTGTGGGTTGCATCACATTATTTGTGGGTTGCATCGTGCAACCGTGATCACAGATACCCTGGGTGGCACACACCAGCACCAAGAGATGACACTCGGCACAAAGGTGAGTGAGAACCCGTGCGTGTTTTTTTGGATCTAATCAGATCAGACATTTAGATAAAACTGCTCAGTACATATATAGACTAGCAGCCCCTTGACCGACCGGTCAAGCGTATCCTTTGATGTTTACTATATGCTTGTATGTAAAAGTCCAACCTCGTGATATTGTGAGTAATAGTTGCATGAGCAGCCCCTCGACCGACCGGTGAAGCACAGAGTCAATGTTGCAAGTATAATAGATGACGAAGGCACTATTACAAAAGAAATAGCCAATTTGGTTTCTGCTATTCAAGTTATATTCATCTCCAATACTTGGGAGAGGCAAACTTCGTGGGTTACCTACTATCTCTATACTCAAATCCTCCCGAAAGAAAATTACCTGCTCAAATATCCACCCCACCTCCCTACCCTCAGCTTTCTCGTTTTCACCAACATCGAGTCCCTCTCTTGAAACAAGAACTGTTGCTTCCTAAAAGACCGAGAATGCACTTTTACCTAGCCTTATGTAATAATAATAGTAGCCACCATGAATTCATCATCGAGAGCTAACACTCTAATTTCAAATGTAGTATGAGTAGTCTCTATCCTCATATTGTAGCTACAAGATACTCAAAATTGCTAATTCCCGTATCGGCTTTGATAACCATCGTATATATTATGGAGTTTCCACCCCCTCCGGCCTTCCTTATTTCACGTAGGAATTCCCCCTGACTAACAGCTGCCTTTACTCCAACTGCCATTGTATTCTGTCATGCACAGTGAACCCAAGCGTCCAGTCCATCCATCTTTGGGTCAGGAGGGGACGGATGGTGTACATGACAGGACGCCTGGGACGGACAGGTATATATTGGCGTTGGTCCGGAAGACTGCTTGGGACACATGGGCGGGGACTACAGGCGTCTCACCTCACAGAATCTGCTGTGCGCCTCCATGTGACCGGTGGGCCCTGAATGTGACAGGACTGGAAGTTCCTCCAGGCAATTAGCATAGACAACATGTAATGGCTGGTGACCGAGGAGAGAGATTAAGGCTTCTAACATCCAAGGCAACTTGAATGGCTTAAGTTCTTACGAAATTGTTTATCTAAAACTATAAGTTAAAAAAGGTAGGAATATGTGTGTATATATGGTGTATTGGGAGAATTTGTAGTATTGAGAGATGGATATAAGGTGGATATAAGGTAGATAGACATGGTGGTTATAAATAAATAAGTTATCATCAACGAAGAAGCAATTGGCTCTCATAGAATTACAACCTTAGCCCAACTACGGCAATAGAATTAGTCGTATATTCCTGAAGAATGTGTTGGAAATGTTCGGTACTGCTCATCATACTAAGCCCCACCCGGGCACCTAACCCCTGGCCTCGCACTTAGCCCGGCGGCCCCGTACCTATCCTACCCTGTTATCGTTCAGACAAAGAACTATCTGACATATGCGGTGGATCAATACATCCATCAGAAGGAAAGCGAACACCCGGAAGCATATCTTGTCCAGCGAGCTCAGCATCGGCACAGCGTGCCCTCGACAAACCTCCGGGGAGGCACTTGCGATCGGTGAGCACGACTCGAATGCGTGTAGGCTATGGAGCCTGGAAGAGTTTTCTTTGTTCTTTCCTTTGTTAGCATGATTGTTTTTCACGGGAGAAAAGGGAGACCTGCATAGAAGAGCGGGGGCGAGCATGGAAGGCCTGGGGGGCTAGCATGGAAACGGCAGTGTGCGTGGAAGAGCGTGGATCAGTATGACGATTGATAGGAGGGTTGGACTCGGTGGGTGGATGGGAGATATTGTTGTTTTTCCTATATACTCCTATCTTTGCTGTTAGTTATGTTAGTTAGAGAGTATTGTATGTCGTGAGAGAGTGTGTGTTGGTGAAGCGAAAAATTTCCCCCGCTTCTGTGTTGTGCGATCTATCTGGTGTTGCCTTGCCTTGGCGTTTGTTTCGTTTCATCGCCTATAACTCGCTGTTTTATCGCCGCCGTTATTCGCTGTTCAACCATAGTCAATTTGTAAAAGAATGCGTAACTCGAATGTATTGCTAAAGTTATATAGAACAACCTATACTTGCCATCCTACTCAACCAGTCCTACGCATGCATACGGCGTATTTAATTAGGAACCAAAGTCTGAGATGAAAGTTTCTAGCGATTTATAGGCCTGACAGAGTATTGGCAGGGACTATAGGTGACGGCCGGGCCCTGTAGATGACTCCAGCCCCCAGCTGTCCACCCGGGACGGTTGGGAACACTGGACTTGCATGACTATTTACACACTGGCAGGTGAGTTTGTAGACTCTAGCATTTATGGTTTGACACCTGTGATATAGGTAATTTGGTGTCCGGGCGGAGTTTGCGCTACAAATATTTGTGAAGAGGGACTTAGCAGGAGATTGATGCACGAAACTGGTGTGCAACAGAGACGGGCCAATGCTTCAAAATGCTGTACTGAGGTCGAGTTGAGAACTGGAGCTATTTGTTGACCGATTTCAGGGATGTAGAGAATAGACTATTGAGTAGCTTTGTGCGGTGAATAAAGTTGAGGCAATAGCAGCAGCCTGAGGATGAAGAAATGGTAAATGGTAGGAGAGTTGATTGTAGACTGGTCAACAGAAGAGACAAGTAAAGAAAGGAGGTGGAAAATGGCGTAGGTGTGTGTATGGGTGAAGTATGCAAACGGCAGGGGAGGGGATTCACTGTGCTGTGCACAATACGTGGAAATTCTACTGCATGATTAAAGATACACAGACTGTACTCACCATCACACATGAGCCAACATTTTGAACATGTGACTTGCATATTTTGATCATGTAACCCGGATATTTTGACAGCAAAAACGCTGTATGCCTTTTTGATGACTAAGAAGTGCAGGAACTGTGCAGTACATATTAGAACTAGTGCCCCTTGCGCCTACGGCTCATCTCGATCTCCATAGGCATATAATGATACAAAATGAGTTATTTTGAACCCCTATGGTTGAGGTGTAGATGGCAGGACAGCAATGCTGACAAACAAAACAACTCAAACCAATTGACTTACAGTCACGTTCCTTGCATAATGGACATCATTAGGCCTGAAGGAATATTGGGGTATAGCCTTTCTTGTAAGCAGTGTTCCCAAGTGTCCAATCCATTCGTCTTTAGCGTAGGACAGGACCGACACCCAGTTTTAGCCCTTCGGACCGGACTGCTGCCAAGTTGCAGTTTGTTGTGACCTATACATCGGACGGAGGGCTCGCCCTTCTAGGTGTCTTAGTTTATGTTTCATTTTTGAATTTCAAGAGCATTGAGTAAGAGTTGTCAAAATGTGGGGCATTTCTATTTGAATGAAAAGAACCTGTGGCTCTACTATTATGAATCAAATTTCGCTATCAATCAAGGAATGCATTCAGTGATATCTGATCCTGGTTCTCAGCACCCTGACCCTATTGAAATTCCTTGACCTACAGGAGGCGCCCGTCGGTATACATGACTGCAGGAGGCCTCCATGTGATGCCCGTCCTTACTCACGATTGTTTGCAACATACAGGTCACGCCTGACCTTATGGAGAACAAGAGGTATTCTACATATGACGCCCGTGATTAGGATGGTAGGTAACCTAGAGGTGACCCATGTCCTTACTCAGGATGTGGGTATCTACCAGATTTACGATTTGGCGAAAAGACTTCAGCGCTTGCGCGTCAACCTGGACTGCTGTAGTGTTTAAAAAAGACAGACGCCATGCCTGGCTGTCCTTACCCACCTGGCCAGTGACGGACAGGAGTATAGGACGCCAGGGCCCTCCTGTCTCAACGGGACTGTTGGGAACATGTCTTGTAGGACGACATGACTAAGGGCAAGCAACCTGGCATACAACAGGGGGGCAAATAATATACAGCAAGTTGAAATCAGATTATGGAATCAGAGGATAGGACAGGGAGGCGGAGGCTGTGTGGTGTGGTCTGATTGTTTTTTTCGAGAGTATAGATATTGCTTCGCTATCAAACCTCAAACCTGCAGATCCCTGTGAACGAGCGTTGGTCTAGACCAAGCAGCTTGAGTGATGAGGACATTATAGACTTACAGCCGCCTGATAAGGGAATTGAATCTTTGCGTTCCGATAGTGATTTGATAATAGCATGATGGCCTTGTTGGAGATTAACCCTGTTAGGCTGCTCATCATATATCTTCAATTCCCACTGGATAGAAATAGTGACTACGATTAGCAATAAGGCTAGAAGGAACGATGGCTTGACGAGTGTTTCACTACTATTAGCTTCTTACCACCTAACACCCTGACCCTGCATATCTGGTACGACATCAAACACTCATTCACCGACGATGAAACACAAATACCAGCAAGAGCCGAACATCCATCCTTACCCTCGGTGACCGACATTACCTCCGGCAGGTGGCATAAATACTACCCTTGGCCATCATACTTCTACCTCGGATATGAATCAGCTGAATGCAAAAGAAGGACGACCTAGGAACAGAAAGTAGGAGAGAAATCTGGCAGGCTCTGGAAGTGTGCGGGGAGGAAGTCTTTCACTTGAGAAGGATATAAGATAGCCAGTTCTTCCCTTTGTTGTTCATTATCAGTTGATCATCACATTTTTCGCTCACAGTCCTACGGTTATCTCTCAGGCTGGTCTTGTCAAAGTCGTTCGTTATTGTATACAATCTCTTGATTCTTTGGTTATTGTCTTATATCTTTTGTCTGTCATCTCTGTTCGTATCAATAAAAGTGTTCGCACCGTTCGGGAAACTACGGATTAGATCCACTGCGCTATATCGCCTATTCGTCGTTTAAAACATTTTATAATTTTTGTTTGTGGTGTTAGTATTAATATGTTTCCGCTCTAGTAGCACGTTGACAACAGCTTTGTGCCCAGAATGGGTATGACGGGTTTGATGGAGGTCAGCGCAGGGGAGAGCGGACTCTCACCGGACAAGAATACAGTTGAGAAGCCTTCCTCGTTCCATCCCTTTCCACCACCCCTCCTTACCTGCTGGTAGACTTCAAAGGTAAAATAATCATGACCAAGGATACTGTTATGCTTCCTGCCTCGAGTAGTGTCTATCACAGTCAATCATGTGGATGTGTTAGTATTGTGGTTGTCTTTGTTATCTTTATTTCGTAGTTGATGAATCAGAGATTTATGCCGTTGCATAAGAAATCCGTGGTTGATGTGAATGTAAGAGGAAAGTAGTCTTGAGACAGCGGTTTACTCTGGTGTACCAAGCGTGGAGGTGAGCTGCAAAAGGTGAGTAAAGAGTCAAAGGGAATAAGCGTACACTTAACAAGGAAAAAAACATTGCCTGGGGTGGCTCTAGAATTTGTGCATTGTAGCGCATTGATTGTGGGTTGCATAGTGGGTTGCCTCCTAGTTGTGTGATAAGAAATACTGCGAGGGGTAGGCTCCAGCACTAATAGCTTATCAGATCTTATTTTTGAGATCCTAGTTTGAGATAAACTGCTCAGTACATATAAGAAATTTCCGGCAGTGTATATTTTATCACCTCTATCAGATCTTATTTTTGAGATCCTAGTTTGAGATAAACTGCTCAGTACATATAAGATATGCCCGTAACTTGTACTATTATAGTAGTCCTCAGGCTCACTTCAGGTCTATTCCACAGCTCTAGTATGTGATCCGTGGGTGAGAGGGGTTCTATCAACAAAGTTCTATCCAATTAGAAACAATTTCACAAGAAGAAATTGTGTTGTATATTGTTATGATTGTATTACACTTGCATTACTTTCTCAAAAACAAGCCATTCCTAGTTTAGAGGGTTTAAGCTAGGCTGGCTGCAAGGGCCGGTTTTGGTTATCCAGGGCCATATATCATATCGAGGAGCCAGGTATCTACAGTGCCTCTAGGCCCAGTGCACTATGTACTGTACTCTACCTCCCTACTATTAGGTCTACGATGAGCCGTATTTCCAAAAACAAAATAAAAAATGCACATCTACGAAAATACACGCACCTTCCATCATACCGAGAACTTCGAACCCGTCTAGTATATGATTGGCAAGGAGACTCATGGCAACCTGAGTGCAGAAGCACAACCGATCCACTTCCCACGCCCTGATGAAGCCAGCCGCATTTTACCTAGTGTACAACACAAAATAGAGGAATTTAGGAAGTGTAAGATAGTAGAAACAAAAAAGGAAAGGCAAATCCATAGAATAGTTGCCGGTCTATCAAGATCATATGAAAATATTGCTTTGTTTCGCTATATAGCTACCATACAACGCCAGGCAGATCCGGTTGGGCGCAGATGGCGCAAAATTCTGTTACATCAAGATAGCAAATAAGTTAAGCAATAGTCGGTAGCGAACCCTGATACCCTTGGGTCGGGTTAATAGCACTTATAAAGTAAGAAAAAATAAAACCAGCATACTTGCCCCAGTCGGAGTTTATTCAAGTGGCATTCGAAGCGGGATCCCTTTATTTGTGCGGTGTGTCATGTATTTAGCTTGGGCTATACCGCAAATTTTCAAAAAGTCCCTGGGGGGTATCATAGCATAATCGGCACTTTTATTGTATTGCGCTGAAGGGAGGGAAGGGGCGGTCTGGTGGCCTGATCCTCGGTATCAGCAGTGCCTCTGTAACAACTCAGACTCAGTTCTTCACAGTTCTATTACACATACCGAAGCTCTGACGGCGATATTGGTATCGTTCTCGTTGGGGTTCTCTTACTCTTGAAGTCAAAGTTGTGCAGAGCGGCGAAGTGAAGAGCTTAGATAGCTGCCACTATACCACGCCTAGATTGGGGGGTGTTAGGGATTGAAATAGTGAAAATTAGGTAGGTACCGTATCCCCAATGCCGGGACTCTGGTCTCTTCTGCCCTCCTGTCATTGCTGTCTTTTAAAGCCACTAATCTATAAAGGCCTACTCATGAAGAGAACTTCTGGCATGGTGCTAACGAGTTATCCCCAGGGCCACACAGAGCTTCTATGGTAGAATTTTCCAGCACATCCTCCAAGCTGCGCTCCCTGCCTCCTTGCCTCTCCTATACAGTGCAGTGCTGTAAATCCAACTCGGCACCAGATATGACTAGAAAATACACTGATTGACATCACGGCAGAAGTATCCACAAAACAGAAACAGGTAATCCCTAGTATCCAAGAACCCGATGATGCAACAAGGCAAAGCAGGTGAGTGATCACATTCATGCCCGTATCAAAAAGGTGGCCCGAGAAGAAGTTAAACTCCTGCTTTGACAACGGGATGTCTGGTACCAAAGTAGTTACACCCTTAACTTTCTGTCATCAGATGACCAGATACTTAATGAAGCCATTATTCCTATTGTATTTTAGCTGATATCGTAAATGTGATGATGCTAAAAGTATACTCTTAGTGTCTTTACCTTCAGCAAAGCATTTCTCCTATGCAATCTGAACGCAGACATGCAGAAACACTTAACTTTATGAACTAAGTATTTACACCTCAATTTGAAATTGGTTTATATTTTTACGAAATACAATATACTCAATAAGAAACGATTATTTCTTCATACATGTTGAGCACCCTGGAGGAGGCTTTTTGCCAGTATGCTGTATCGTACTCTATTTTGATCAGAAAGCCATCCTCCGAATTCCCAGGATGATTCTAAGAGACGCTCGAGGTATTGTAACGTAATAACCACACCTCGTCCTGACTTACCCCACCTGCCCAGCTCCCTAAAAACAAACTCTATTTTGCCATCGTCCGCTCCTATTCTCATTCTATGTATGGGCCGATAGCACACAGTCCTCATAACAGTCCCTACGCCGAGTAAGACAGCGGGTGGCCCCCTCAGCCCAGAACAGGCGAATACTAAGCCCAGCCCCCCCCCCCTCCTCCCCCTCTGCGGAAAGGTTCGGACCAGTGAGCTATCGTAAATCAGGATCAGTAGGTGTCATAGAACCAGAATTACAGTACGGTAGAATACTGTAGGCCGAGGCTTAGATATATCCGTAGACTGCCGGGGGTGGGCCTTAGAGGATCCCTCAGACACACTGAGAACTAGGCAATAGAGAATAATTTATAGCAAACACCTAGACAATGTCACACGAGAGAGAATAAGAAATCCCAGAAGAAAGCAAACGCAAGCTAATAGGACCAAATCGGTAACTGCGAGGCTAAAGCTGCAGGAGCTGAGTTGAGCAAGGCTCCACCATGAGCCTAAATTTGAGCTTAACCGTATATATGATAACCCGGAATACCAGCCCTCATGAAAGAGATTCGCTGAAATCGGGCTACAGCACAAAAGAGAACCCTATCGGACCTCATGAGCACTTCGAATTGCCCATTGGTGTTCTAAGTATGATATAATAGCTTGTTGTGAAAAGGGTTTAATGCGAAGGGCGTGATATGATTCCCACGGAGGGAGCACTTCAAGGGCTTTCAAGACACTCTTCTGTTAACCTTTCACAGGCAACAAAATATCTAAAGATAGAAGCCTTCCTTCATAGTGCCCTCAATTCCTATGCACATGGATACTAGCCACGCCGACAGTAGCTTGACGGCGGCCAGACGCTCTCACTTTATGCAAAATGTACTAAAACTGCCTACAATGGTGTATTTCCCTGTGAAAAGAGGGCCATGGGGTCAATATGTTATCTCGTCGCCCATAGCTAATGGCGATACATTACCTACGGAAAGCCGCCGCCAATGCTGTCCTCATACAGCCCTACAACTGCAAGAGCTCGGGTGAACGGGCTATTTGCTAGGTAGCCCAAATTTCCTCCTCTGGAAAAGGGGCGGAGGGCACGCAAAAAAAAACAACTTTCCCAGAAAAAGAGAAAAAGGAACACCAAACCTCACCGAGGGAGGGGACCCCAATGCCCTAACACAAGGTCCGATGCTTCGAATTCCTGGAGCAGGTGTCCCCGGGATCCTGATTTAGCATATTGTTCAACCACTCCTCGACTATATTGAGTAGGGCTTGGATATTTTGTATGATACAACTTGGTAGGAATGTGGGGAAAACAGAATGGGCCCTCAAATTTCCTCAACAATTTTGGGCTCTCCCTAGCGCTTTAGAACCTATAGGTATCGAGCGTATAGTCTAGTCTGTGATCCACCAACTTTGTTGCCGACTTGTTTATAAAAGCCAATGACAATCGCTCGAGTGAGATCCTATGACAAACTAGTGCGGCTCTGTTTCTATTTTTGTTTACACAATTATCCCGATAGAACGGCCAGTCATGGAACCCCCTATCCCAGAATCGCTGTTGTATTCCTTAGTTTGCATGATAGCCCCCAACTTGGGAAGCCTGTTGCATTTCAAAATTCCCGCCGCCTCATCTGATTTGCCAAGCCTGCAACGAATGACAAAACGCTTCTTTTCGGGTCGCGGCCAAGCTCATCTCTTACTTTCTGTTTCCCCACCATACACAACACACAACGGCTGCCACTCCTCCGACATTTGGACAGAGCATAATATTTTGCGTACACTTGTTGTGCACCATCAACTACTAATGGCTTACTATCAACAACCGCTTTCGCCCCAGGGAAGATACAAAGAGGACCAGCACGAAGATCCTTACTATGCTGACCGTCCGCATCGCCAAACCCTTAGTGTTCGAGACCATGGGCGGGACAGGGACAGGGACAGAGACTTGAGAGACCGCCATCGCTCTCATCGCTCATCCTACTCTCCAGCCTACAGGGGGGACTCCCGTTCTAGATCCCGTTCCCCTCGCCGTCGTTCGCCACCCCGAGATGCCCCAAGAGGACCGCGAGGCTATCACCAACAGTCAGGCTACCGATCGCGCTCCCGATCCCCAGACAGAGCACGTAATCGTGGGCGAGAGTCAAGAGGGGGAGGTTATTACGATCGCGATGCGCCTCGCTCCAGAAGTGGGAGCAGAGATCGGGAGTGGTACGGAGGGCCAGCAAGTAGAGATGTCATAATAGAAGGACTTGGGCCGGAGATGGATGACGAATACGTTGTTAACCCTCCCCTTTGGACTGATGTGCCAGCACTCTGGGCATAATCGCCCATCATCACCACAATCACTGCCGTCACCCTGATTTTCACAGCTTGACTGCTTTCTCCTTTTTTTTCTGCACACTTTTTAGATGGACCTCTGCTGAAAGTTTGGCCTGGGGGGTCTCTTACGGCCGTCGAGGGGATTGCAGATTATAAAAGAACTCAGACATGAACTGCATGTTGAGGGTATTGAAAAAGTAGCTGTTATTAGGGAGCGAAAAACCGGTACCTAAACACCCCGTAGGCTCGCGTATATCTTATCAGAACTAACAGGGGGTCTGATAATCCAGGCATATCACGGCAGTTTGCTTTCATACACTTCACCACAGTTCAACAGTCCAGAGCCTTTTTGGAGCAGTATTATCCTACTGTTAGTTTAGGTCCCGCAGCTGATAGATGTCGTATTGCCTTTTCGAGAGAACGTGATGAAAATGATCGGAGAAGCCGCAGACGAGATGACGAAGAGGAATGGAAATGCAGAGTTGTACGTGTTTCCACACCCCATCCTCTTGTCCGGGAGGATACTGTCCCAAGAGCATTATTATCAAGACCTCTAAATACTGACCGTGACAAATACAGTGCCTTCTAGTAAATTATCCGCGTCGTCAAGAGTGCTTCCGCTGTCAAACTCCAAAATCAGGTACGATCCGCCTTGAATACCCAAACACTCTATTGGTTTCTAAGCAAAGCTTTAGAGTTGAGTGTCACCGGGACTTTGACTCACCCCACTCCCACACACTTCACCAATGATGGGGAGCGCGATATGGCTGCATCACCACCCTCCCAATTTCTGTTGTTCCGCAATCTTGAGCCTTCGGTAAATGAAGAGCTCCTCGCCAAAGGAGCCCTCAAACTCACGATTCCGAATTCCGAAACCCCCGAAACGTCAAAAACTGGACCGAGCGGTGCAAAGGAATCCTCCCTAAGGCGTGTCTTACTAGTACGTGACAGAAAGACAAATGAGTCCTGGCGATATGGGTTCGCTGAATTCTCGACACCATCTGACGCCCAGGCTGCGTTGACTGCCTACGCCAAGCTGGAAAAATTTACCATTAGTAGTAAACCTGTCACTGTATCCTACATACATCCTGGGGTCTTTGTACCAGTCTACAACGCACCCAAAGGTGCAGACAAATTCACGTTTACTGCAATGAGTGCGCACGTCGGTAATGGGCTGAGATTGGCGTATTGGGACGACGATGGATTTGTCTCCGAGCACGCCGTGTCAAAGCCGGAGGAAACCAGTGTTGGATCGGATGATGCAATTAAAGAAAAGCAGAAAGGCATAAAAGAAGGCAGTGAGGAAAAGGGAAAAGGGAAAAAGAAAAAGGCGGACAAGGAGGTAATCGGAGCGGCTGTGCCTGTAACCAAGAAGTCCGTTCCGGCGCATCTTCAATTCTGGCAGAATCGACACTCGGAACTTCACGGGATCCCCACACAACCACAAGAAAACAAAGGCGACAACGAGTCCACGTCCGGAAGCGACAACAACGGATCTGGTCTATCCGCAAAGAAGCGTAAAGCTGAAGATCAAGCCGATGAAGCGCAGACCCCCCAGTCCTTCGCAGACTTGAAGAAGCTCGCTTGCCTCCTCTGTAGCCGGCAGTTCAAAACCGCGGAGAAGATATATGAACATGAAAGGGTCAGCAACCTTCACCTCCAAAACCTCAAGGATCCTAAACTACGGGAAGCTGCCATGAAGAAATTGACAAAAGCCGGAATCGCGCCAACCCCTAATAACGACACGGCGGAGTACAGAGATCGTGCGAAGGAGCGCAGGCAGGTATTCGGAAAGTCTACCGCCCCGCAGTCCTCATCTAAGAAGAAAAAGAAGGAGGGGCCCGAGCCTGAGCCCGAGCCTGTGCTGCCCAGCAAAGGGGCTGCGCTCCTAGGCAAGATGGGTTGGACATCTGGGCAAGGATTGGGAGCGAGCGGAGATGGAAGGACGGAGCACGTTATTGCCGAAATGTATACTCAAGGTGTTGGATTGGGAATGAAAGGGGCAAAGGTTGGAGATGTTGAAGAGGTTGCAAAGGGCGGTGGGGGTGGATATAACGACTTTGTCAAACGGACCAAGGAGAAGGCGAAGGAGAGGTATGAAGGGATGCAATAAGTGGAAAGGATAGGTCCACCATACGCTCTACCCCCTACTGTACTTGAGCCCGAACTAACTCATGCGCCATCGAACACTGAAAAAAACGGGGTTCTTGGTGCATAAATTGCTTGGAGCTCAAGTACCACGATTCCTTTTCCTTCCCTTGCTTTCTTTTTTTTCTTTCTTTTTTTCTTCCTGACTGACCGGCTTCTCTTTTCACCGCTTCGCTGTACCCAATATTTTTTTTCTCTTATTCCTTTTCTTACTTGGCTCCTATTTCTGAATCTTGCTTAATGTAAACGTCTCAATTGATTATCCTCCTGTAATATTTGTACTAAACTACCTGTATTCAATCCTACCAATGCACTTGAGTTAGCTTTTTTCCAAACACAACCAACTCAGATGATCACATAGCAATACCCAGCAACAGCATCCGTCAACCAATAGACTATCCCCTGCAGTGTTGATAGTGTCGGGTTTCCCTACATCGTGCTAGAGAGACACTAGCGAAATTAGCGTATTTCTTTGATTAGCAGATTCGACTTCATAGAGGTGTAATGCTGTCACATGACTCAGGATGTTGGTTAGTAAATATCGACAAGAGCATCACCTCACAGTTATGATACTGGTTAAAATTACTCTCATATTGTCAGGCTTAGTTTAGTGCTCCTGCTCCTGTGAATGGATAAAAGATCTGCATCTCAACTTGACCTGAAATGCCCCTGATAGACCATCCCTTGATTGACATCTGCCAGAAAAGCGCGAAGCTAGGTTAGATCCACCAGTTTGCATTTTAACGTAACGTATATAGGGCAATCCAGCGAACCATTGACAACTACGGGGAAGAAAATAGTGAATAAAAAAATCAAAAAATCTCCCTATCACCCATAATTTATCGAGCCCACTTCCCTTGTAAACCTTTACCCGCCCCCCCCCCTCCAAGACCTTCTGCGATCAGGTAATACCACATCGGAGGTAGGTTAAAGGAGGATAAGCTTAACTTCGGGTCAAGGCGAAAAAAAGAGTTTCATCATAATATTTAAGACTAATAATATTAGGGTATGATATGATACCATAACGCACAATTGAAAATATTATAAATATAAATAGAATAAAATAAAAAACATAAAAGCGACCGGAGACAACAAAACTAAACCAGGAGGAAGGGATAAATAAATAAATATATAAATGTAAATGTAAATGAATATGAATATTATCATACAATATAACTGTTTCCAAGACTAGATAGAATTGTGAAGCCACCCGGATGGATGTGAAGAATCATCATAATATGATACAAGAAAATTTAATGAAAATGATAAACAGAGTAAAATAAAATAAATATATAAAAAGATAAAAAGGTTCAATGTTTGGGCTCCGAATTTTGTTAGGATGATGATATAATGCTTTTCACTCGGTTGATGTCTTTCTCTAGGGGGACTTTTTTCTTCCTCTTCTTTTCTTCTTTGGCATTCGGAGGAGCATATATATGAGATTTTGATGGATTGGTGGGCAGATGGATGGATATATGGATATGGATATGGACATGGATATGGATGTGGGATATCACAATGCTCACAAAGGACCCGAATGAATATGTTCAGGAGAGAAGAGGAGAGGGGAAGTGAAGATGGAAGAAGAGAACATGAGGCAAAAAAAAACACCCTTGTGCGAATGGAAAAAAATATGTAAAGATACAAGAAGTTAAAGTAAAAATTGAGGGGGAGGAGAGGAACAAAGAAAGAGCCTGAGAATTTTTAGAAAAGACAAGAGGAGGAAAGAAGCAGAAACGAAAGGTCATTACGTTAGTCAAGTTATAATGGAAGAATTGTCAGTCAGCCAGCATGCAATCAATCAATCAATGAAAAATGTAGAAAAAAAAGCCAAGATACCGCCGACAACCCCGCCATTGTAAAAATAAAATAAAAATGCAGCCTTCCGTCCATGCCACGTCTCTCATAGGACAGCATTCCGCCCCTCTCTTCCTAAAACAAACCCCGCACCTATCCCCTTATGTTCACATCCCCAGATGCTGGTTCACAGTACAAGCAAGTTACTCTCTCCCGAACACAAAAATGAACAATGAGCCATGTTCTTTTCGTCAGACGGGTACATGAATAATAGCTTAACAATAGAGCTTGCACTTTTTTATGCCACCCACCCCTCTCGTACCACTTGAAATGACTCAAGCAATTAAGTTCTTTTAAAGTAATAGCTTTGGTTGCAAAGGGTGCTCTCTCTAACCAGACCAGAGGTCTACTCTTCTTCGCTCTCTGAACCCGAGCTTTCATCATCGTCATCGCTCGAGTCACTATCATCGCCATTGGCAGCTGATCCAGTGTTAGCCATAAAGACCCTTCAACGTACAACTCTGAGAGAAGGGACTTTAAAATACCAGAATTAGATGGCTGTGGGGTTGGATTATCAAAGTTCTGGAGCTTAGCTTGAAGATCCTTGATCTTGGCTTCCTGCTCTACAGCAGACATAGGCTTGTTCTTCTTCGATTTCGGGAGGCTCTTGGACTTCGATTTTGGTTCGGTGACTGGTGCAGGGGGAGGTGGCGGTGGGACATATCCGCTAGGCTTCTTTTCCGCATGTCTGGTAACATATGTATGAAGTTTGTACAGCGTTTGGGGGTCCAGTTCATCAATATCGAGCTCGATCTCATCATCAGCTGTCTAGTACACAGTTAGTAACAAGAAAAATAGTAAGGATAGATACAGACACATACATTGCCCAGGTCGGGCATATTTTCTCTTATCATCTTAAGAGCATAAGCCATCTTTCCGGTTGGCAGAAAATTTATCCTCTCGGAAAGTTCCGTCTTTTGCTCCATGGTAATGTAAGGAACCTTCTTCTCCTTCTTTCCCTTCTTTGGTCGAGAGGGATTGGTTGGGGGGGGTGCAGATGCTAGCGAGCCTTTTCGGGAAGAACTTCCTTTCGACTTTTTGGCAGAGGTAGCAGGAGGAGTCTTTTTCTTCTTTTGCCCATTCTTCATCGCTGATATCTGATCTTTCATCGCCTCGAGCTGCTGTTCGAGCATACGGATGTTCTGCTCTTGATCCTCGCTCTCCTCCCCACTCATATCCTCGTCTTCATCTTCCACAGGGGGCGAAACAGAAACTGGAGAATGACTGCCAGGATTATCCCGAGTGTAGGAAGCCTTTTCGACCCACTTCTGATCAAAGACATTTTCCAAAGCCTTACCACACTTATGAACGTGCTGGTCCGAAGGATTGAACTTGTAGCAATTGGAAAACATTAAGCGAATATCAGCCTCGAAATCACTAGCGCCGTCATACTGATTCGTTTTCAACTTTGTCGAAATTGTACTCAGATCTATAGGCTTCTTGATGATCTTAAAGTAGTCAGGTATGTTCAACGCTACAGGATCCACTGGCACATAGAATGGAAATGCCATATCATGATACTGCTTCTTGTGGAGCTCCTTGAGAACGATATCACAGAATCTGAGTTCCGATGCGGTCTTCTTGCGTCGAGGCTTGACATCGGAATATGGCAAATCCTTAGGCGCTGGTGGGTGTATCTCCCGCTTGGGTCGGTCGTTTGCGGTAGAATCCCGGCGGATCTGGGGGATACCAGATGGCTGGAGACCAAATGTAGGGGAGGCAGCTGTAATAGCTGCGGCCGGAGCGGGACGTTTCGATTCCTTCCTAGTTTGTGTCGCTTTAATCGCTTGTGGGACGGGTGCTACCGGCTTCGGCGGCTTAGGCGCAACGGCTTTGGTAGCAGTGTTTCCCCCACCCTTCTTTTTCGTAGATTTCGACTTTTGAGGCTCGACAAAATCAGCAGACGGAAATCCTGCCATATGATTCTCAAACGCAGCCTTCATAGCTCGTCCACTTTCGGCCACCGGGTGCTCACGGCCATTGAAAGTGACACAATTCGTAAGAATCAGGTTGAAGTCGGCTAAAAAGTCACGCGACGACGAGTATTCCTTATTGCTCAATTTCTTCTCCATAGTATGAAGATCCATTGGGTTGGTAATAACCTCAAAGTAATTGGGAACATTGAGCTTTATAGGATCAACAGGCATCGTAAAAGGACGGGCATCCTTGGTCCGCCGCAAACTTCGAATGTACGAAAGAAGAAATTTACTCTGTGATACCGTCAATGGAGCGGCAGAATTATAAGATGCGGCAGTTGTTGGGGAGACAACATCCATTTCCTCTTCAGTTTTAGCTCGCTTCAATGGAGGACCTTCGCCGTCGTCATCATCTCGGCTGCGTGAGGCCTTGAGGGCAGGCGCATCCGTCATAGTTCTGTCGGCAGTGGTATCATGGGAGGAATCAGCCATAGAGCCTGATGATTCCGACCTCTGGGGTAGTTCCGACCGGTTGGAGCCGGTGCCCTTGCCCTCATTAGACTTCTCATCATTATTGGCGTTATCTCCAGACACATCTTGATCCATCAGCTCTCCAGCAGGCTTCTCTCTATCCTCTGATCCAACGCCCCCCTCGAACGACATAACTGTAGATCCAGGCAAGCCGGCGGGTGAGGTGATATGCAGATCAGAAAGGTCGTTTGTGTTATCGGAGTGGAGTGGTGGGGTGGGGATGGGGGGTGAAGGAGGCGCATTTATCTTCGCGTCCGGACCGCTTCCATTCACAAACGGCGTGCGTAATCCGTTGCTGACGTGGTCATCCTTCGGAGATGATGGAGCAAATTGAGGCGAGGTACTATCATCTTGTTTGATGGAACTAGAGGGACATAATAATGGTAAATACAAGGTTAAAAAAATATGAAGAAAAAATACATGAAATGAAATGGAAATAAAAAAATTAAAAAACTCCCGTACACGAAGAGAACGATGGAGAAAACAAAATGGTGCAACATGATTGGATCCATACATCGTCTCAGCTACATAATCCTCACTCAAGACACCAGTCGAGGAGATACATCGCGAGATAGAACGACGGTACAAAATTGTGGGAGAGAGAAAGCAGCGATAAACAGCAGACAGGGACAGGGCAAACTCACCCGTTAAAATCCAAGTCCATCGCCATCGCCCCTTCCGAGACAGCGCTCCCGTCCACCGCCGAAGCGAGAGCAGGAGCGGCCGCTTCGGTCTTCAGCTCGCTCGATTGGGTGTTTACTGATAGTTGCGGGCTCATAACTGCCATGGAAGACGAAGACGAGCCAGACAGAGCGTTTCAGGTAGATGATCCTCCTTCACGCCCACCAGCGACAGCGACAACTGCAGGATGGACGCGATGAGAATTCGCGGGCGAAACAGAGAAGATGAAAGAGCTGTCTGTAGATACCGAGGTTGCAAGCAAATGCGGGAAATGTGGGGTTGAATGAAGAAGAAAAAAGAAAAAGGTGGGGTCGAAGTGGTGGTGGAGGTGGATGAAGTGATGGAGGTGGGCGAAGTAGGAAGAGGAGAGAGCAGGTGAAACTACGGTAAGGTATTAAAGAGCGCCCACTGCTCTAGAGTTGAGCCTCAGGATCCTGTGTTACCGTGGACTAAGGGGATGGGAGAGAATAGGTTTCAGGTGCAGAGGCAGAGGCAGAGGCAGAGGCAGAGTGGATGATGAGCGGGGGTGAGTAGTCAGCAAGGATGCGGGGATAAAGTGGATGGAACCAGCGTCTAGTGCGCGCGTGGGAAAATGTATAATATGTGCTGTATTGTTGTTGTTGCCTTGCGTCCAAGGCGACAGGAAGATATTTAAAAAATGAGGGGTAGTGTCGTTGCTAGGGGATGTTTGTGGGTTGTGGTGGTGATGGGTAGAAAGTTGGTTGTGCACGACAACGGAGGCGGCTGAGTGGTGAGAGGGTTGTGAGGTTGCGAGACGGTGAAGAGGGCGAGAAGGAAGAAAGGAAAGGAAAAGCTGGCAGGGTAAGTGCTTTAAAGCTGATGGAGCCCGAAATGACTCAGCTGCTTCCTGAATATCCCTGCCGGACGCGCCACGCGTGTTCCAATTCGGAATAGCCTAGGTCAAAAAGGGTTGGCTCGAGACGAAGGAAAATGGTTAAAATGGAAAGAATGAAGAGAATGAAGAGCAATAGAAAAAGACAAAAGTTCAGTGACCAGGCAGTGCAAAATATACCGGAATATATATAAATTAATTAATTTCTCTCGTGTAGCTTTTTTCTCTAGTTTATCAGCCGCTTAACACGGTGAGAAACTCCTGTTGCTCGTGTCGGGTATCGAATGATAAATAGATAAAGGAAAGAGAGAGAAAAAAAGGAAAAACGATAAGATGCAAATCTTCAACAGGAGACCGCAAAATGGACAGCAAAGAGAAAAGGTGCGTGGGAAAGCGCTTCCTTTTGTATTCGGCCCCACTGGCTGAGACAAGCAGGCAATTAAGTGGGCCAAGAGGTTATCTTGCATTTCAACCCTAGCCCTCTCGGGAAGCACCCTCTGCCAGGGTTACCCATTGGCCAAACTTTTCACGGAATCTCGCTCCTGCAGATAACTACGGTACCATAAACCCCTTTTTGACACCATGTCTCCAACAAACCTCTCATGCAAAAGTTGCGAGAGAAATCAAGCAAAGAAATATGGCACGAAAAACAAAAGAGAGAGAGAAAATTTTTTGAACAAAACATGAACCCCCCACTGTATTCCTTCCTTCCCTCCTGCACCCCCCTTATTCCTCCTATACATACCGGTATCTCAGCCGATGAAAAGGCCACTTGTGATGAATTGATGAGGTACGTCGCAAGAATGATACGGATTGTGCCAGACTTGCCACCAGCAAACAATACCGCCACCGCCACGTTGAACCCACACACAATATGAAAATACCCACGGCCGGAGCAGAATAAATGTATTGTATCTCAAAGAAATGCATTTCTAAGATTCTATCTGCATTCCCTATGCATTTTGAATGAAGCTTGTCGTGGTTTGTTTGCCATAATGTTTGCGCCCCCACCAGCTCGCTAGTTGCAACAACACTTGATTCGCTGTCCCTCCGGAATCGCCAGACGGCTTGAACCAACCGAATGGTTGAAAAAAAATCTGATGCGACGTATGACAGGGCGGATGTTGCTTTCAGACCACATCAAGGAATTCCGACCGACGCGCTGTAAGTGTATCATTTCGATGCTTTTGGTGCCATGTTCTCTAAACAACAAGCTATGTTAGGAAAAAGGTTAAGTTAGCAGGAGGAAAGGTCTTTAAAGGCATTCCAAAGAATAATCCAAAATGATTCAAGGCCTTGCTCAAGAAATAAAAGTCAGAGTGCAGAAAAGGGGCGGCTTCGGGAGTGGGTAGGAAGACAGATTGAACTCACGGAGCAGAAAAGGGGCGGAAGACCTCAAGGGCAAAGCGAATTTTGCGTCATCCAGGGGCACCGTGACCGGCCATGCCCCGGAATAGTGAACACAACATACCGGTAACTTTACCCGCTAACTGCTTCGAGCGAAATGCCTTCCAAGCCCAACGCAGTAACTTTATCATGATGAAACAATCCCGTCCAAAGTCCTACTCTTCGGTGTCCACCACACAAGTGCCCGGATGATCTCATAGGGTTTAAGCTTTACACCCAAATATTCCTGACGCCACCCTGTGGCTGGTAACTATTTGGCTTCTGAGCTGCAAACAAACCCCCCAAAAAATAGCAGCTCATAGAATCCCCATTCTCTCCAGAGAAAATTATAACACCCAGACACCAGCGAAGTGGAGATAGTTACCTTTGAGGATATGAGCACAACCTCGAGCATACAACCCAGCCTTCTTCCCGCCCAACTACATACAACAATGCCCTAGAACAGCCAGCATCCGGTAATCCGGTGTTTATTTCGCAGATGCACGTTGGAGGTAGTGAACCGAGTCATAAATTTACTCGGAAGGTTTAAGGTGACTGTCGATATTTTTCAGGTATCTGCTGATACACATCGCATCAAGTGCTGCTCTCAATGAGTATGTTCTAACCATGGAACGATGGTTCATCAGAATGTATACATCACCTGAGAACGCTTCTACATCAGCCAACCAACTTGGTCAACGGGAAAGCGGCACGATACATTGAGGTTTTTCGGTGGACTTCGTTCCAGTCACCCGTCCCTAGAAATGTGATACGAGCCAAAGTTATAAGCTTAGCCATATATACGCCGGATCCTCCAAACACGATAAGTCACTCATCCTCGTCCACAGCGGGTAAGGGAAAACTTCTGGAGAGCCCAAATTTCTGAACAAAGGTATCGAGCTAGCACTAGGGGGTATTTCCGACCGGGAATAAACCGCATCCGGAGCTTCTCTGAGCGCTGGCCAGGAGAGCTCAAGAGCCGAATATCCGAGTGACCATTCGTGAATCAGCCCTTCCCTCTCTGGATGGAAAGTGTGTGCAGTGAAAAAATATCGACAATCCTGATGAACTTTCGGGAGTAATTGAAAGTGTGGATAGTGCTTGCCGCGGAAAAGCTGGTAGAGGGAGAGGAGTAGTGGGCTGGGGAGTGGATCACCTCAGATGAGATGAGTTGCCCGAGCCGAACATGTCTTTGACCTGCCTCTGGTTCCACCCCGCAGTTCCTCGTGCATGCATTATCATGTGTGGCTCCGGTATGCCGGGGGGAGGCAAACAGCCATGAAAGATAACCACTTCCGAAGGGTTGAAGGAAGAAATTTGAACCATGGGCCGCGAGGGTAGAGAATGAGGAGATTGAAGGAAATGGCGGTGATGGATTGGCCAAGGGAAGCCGAATAGAGGAGGTCTTGGAAGACTATACAAGGGCTAGCACTGTGAGTCCGGTGCTCCCCCCGCAGAAACCAGAGCCGCCCTTGCTTTTCACCACAAGCGTGATATGAGAATATGGTAGACTCAATCGGGTTTACAGCCCTTTGTTAAAGAATCCCAGCCATCAAAAGCAACCTTACGGTACACCGAAAAAACCGGAGCTTCTACTTGTTTGGAAAGAGTGAGTGTTTCTTTATTCGGGGGTGTATATATAGCCAGGCGTCACCCGTAGTGACTGTCGTCAGTAAGAGCATTACCCATTGCGACAGGTAATGTGACCTACTTGCTTGATTTTCATAGGAAGGCGATCTCGCGGGAAGTAAAGTAAGCTTTCTCAAAACCCCAATTTCCCTCTAAGATATGCTAATTTTCGACGGCTTTCAGTTTTGTTGGTCCTACTCGTAACTCCTTGGTAGCATCTTCCTTGCCCCGGCAAGGTTTCCCCAACTACTAAGGGGACCTCGAGTAAGCTTGCAGTCCAGGGGCCGCCAGCAGAGGCGTGGAACAGTTTGAAGATCCCATTACCTTGCGCCATGGAATGTTCTCTCACATATATGGCAATGCGGGAGAGCACCGTGCTGGCTGCAGTTCCTAGTACCGCAATACACCGGAATCATTGCGATACTTGAGCAATCGGCCATGGAAAGGTTTCTGTTGTTTTATCATCCCTTGCGCGAAGCCCTTGGATACACCATCGTCTTGAGTAGGTTCGGATCCCCTCCGACAGCAAGGGTGTCGCCCCACAAGGACGCCCCGTCGATCATTTCCCGCCCGCAGATACCATGCCCGAACCTTGGCGCCTGCACCTTCTCGCCATCATCGGTATGATATGATATGATACCTACTTTCTACTCGCCGTGCATACCCTAGGGTTGAGATGGGGGGGTGGGGGTGCTATAGGACTCAGTGAGATGGCGTTTCTGCAGCAGGGGCGGGTTTGGATTGACTGGTTGAACGATTTGGAGAGGTGGAGGAATACCGACTGGACCCACCTCAGTTCCTCGTACCTTGCCTTGTAGACGGGTGAGTGGCACCGGTAATTTACCTAGGTAGAGAGTAATATAATAGGTGCACAGAGGTAGCTGTCCTAGGAAACATCTTATCCATAGCGGTGCTGAGGCATTAAGTTTGTGAAAAGAGTATTCTCCATGGGCCCAAACATTATCGTGCAAACACTGACACAATATTTACGGGGCGAAATAGGGACAAGCAAGCATTAACATTCGTACAAGCATATATTAGGGGCCTCTTCAGTAACTGGAAAATGGGACAAAAGTGTGCGTTGACGCGGCGTGTTTAGCTATGCTTCTACCGGTGGCCCAACGTGGGTATAATTTGGTATGATATACAAAATCCTTCCCGGTCTACAAGTTCACCTGGGGTAACCGACGAGTATAGTGAGATTGGTAAACCAGACGACAGTATGTTACCATCAACCACTGTCCACTGCGATTCTGCTGTTAGCAAGAAGCCTTGGACAATGACTGGTGCTCTCGTAATCAGACGATTTAGTCCGGCTTTACAACCCTTACGCTAGGTTCACCATCCTTTTCCTTCCTTCCCCTCTCTAGTCGCCCGGGCACGTTCTGCCTCTAGAACACTGTGGCTGAAGCCTGACCATATATGACGCTCGCCCTACTCACCTGAACATCACGCCCCCTCTAGCCATTCCGCTACCTGCTGGCAGATGGATAGTAGAACGCACCTCTTGCAATAACTTTGAAACTGTAGTGTGAGAGGATGAGAAGGATGAGTTCGTCACCCCTGCTCACACCATTGAAATTCGTTCCCACACGCAAGCCACAGCAGAAATCCACAATTTTGAATTGATTCTGTGGCTTCCAAGACAAATGCCGGTAATTCAAGGTTTAGTTTTTATGATTGGTGAGTTGCTCGCTCATGGTGTGGACAAGGGTGAGAAACTCACCCCATCTGAATTCAAAGAAAAGTGAATCAACAAGAATTACCTCGCGTCGAAAGGAGCCACGCAGTATCACCGCTGTCAGTTGTAGAGCGGAATTCCTAGGTAGTTTGCTATCTACATCCTGCGTTGACCGGCATAGGCACGGTCAGATAAGATGAAAAGGCCGAGCTCTGCCGGGGCGGCTTGGGTTGGCCGCCTGAGGATCATAGCGGCTTACACGTTCACCAGATGCTAGAGGAACGCTTGCGAGTAAACGACATAAGATAGCAACGGGTCCCTGGTAATTGGTTGTGGGGCACTCCAACTGAATAGCGAAGCGGTGCTATTTCACTGGCCGAGGCGTTGCAGGGCCTCATTGACAGCAGGATTTCCGGTTGGACTGTTAAACCATACTGCCGGTCAAACTGAGGCCGAGAGATACTCAGTTTGTACGGTACCACACGTCTGCCAGGATGCGGAACGAACTACTAGTTGTTGTTCTAGCTGCTCGTTGCTAGAAAGCGTCGAGTTACTTCTACTCGAGTAAAGAGCACCGACACCGCCCTCCTGCGGGTGTATTTGGAATCAACTCCATCTCGCCCCGCCTCTCGGAGACGGTTCCCGACAGCGGCGATGTTCGGTTCAGCTATGGTGACTCCTCCGATCATTAGCCAATCTCCGATCAACTGCCTGGTTAGAGCACTCGCCAGCAGAGCTCTGGTCCAGATTTGTCTAGGCTTTCGTCCCTCGCTGTTCTTGTTTCTACTCGCTGTTTTGCTCGAGGGGCATACAAAAGGACGCTGGGGTTGGTGCGGGGGGGTCTGCCACTCGTAACGCTCAAGGGTTTTTGAAAAGGACTGCTATTATATACCGCAAAATTTGTCCCTTTTGCTGGAGCACAGCAGTAGCAGTTTTTTAAGAACGCTTCAAGACTACGGTAACGAGTGCTTGATAGTACGCCAAGACTCTTAGCTTGCGGTGGATCTTAAGTAAGCCGAAAAAGGCGACTCGCGAAAGTTTCTCACTCGGCCGCGGGTTGTTCCTCACTCTTCGTCTTCCCCCCTCAACAGGCCCGAACAATCGCTGTGTGCTTCCCTCTTGTCCCTCATACAATCCATTCTTCTCTTCAACCTTCGAAGCAAACAAAAAGATTCCCTGCAGAAAACATAACAAACCAATTCATTGGCGACCCGAAGATTAAAAATAAGCCAAAGGAAGAGCGAGGCGTGTGTGTAGCCTCTTTTCTTTTTCTTTCTTTTTTTTTTTTTTTTTTTTGCTCCTCGTCAAACGAGATTTGCGGGCCGCGGTGCGCGCAGCTCCCTTTTTTTTTTTTTTTTAATACCTTCCCCGTTTTCTCTTAACCTTCTTTTTTGTTCTCTTTGGGGGATTTTCCCCGCGGAGCCTCCCGTTTCTATCGTACTGTACGAATTTTGTGGAAACGATCGAATTTCACTGCCCTGTGTGCGAGTACAACCAACTAACGGGAACGGCATTTAATTATTTTTTAATTATTTTTTATTATTCCTCTTCATTTTATTTTATTTTCTAGAAAAGGGAGAAAAATAACCCCCTGAGAAGAGCCTATCGACGACCGGCAGCATTCACGGAAGAGGCTACCGAGGAGGCTGTTTTTGCGAAATACGGTACGGTACGGGTACTACTGGATTAGCTTACGCTTTAAACGCGAAACGAAGCTTGTCGCGATTGACAAAGAACGACGATAAAAGAACAGACCTCGGGACCAATCTTATCCTCCTTAGCTGTAAGTTTTTGCCTGGGGCAGTATAGCTCTGTCGTAGATAGCTGGTTGGAGCTCCGGAGCTTAATTTGCTGTCACTTCCTTCGGGGAGAGCTTGGAAGGCGGAAGGAAGGAATCATGGCAGAGACAGTAGTTGAAGCTCCAAGTGTCGACGAAGAAGCGGGTGGTTTGAGGGGTTTGCTCGAAGAAGACCTTCCGGATCCACGAGGTTTGATCGATAATACAGATTCTTCACTTATGGCTACCGGTTCAACTTCACAGGTGGATGTTAATCCCATGGTGGTCGCTCAACAGCACGCCGACTCCCACCAAGCCCGGGCTGCTGCCGCTCTGGAACAGGCAGATGCTGCGGAAGAGCGGAATCACCATCAGGGCCACCCACAGATACAGCATGTCGTTAATGATACTTATTCACAGCAGCCGCAGGTGCCAGAGAAAGTACCGGTATCGTCAACTCCCCCACCCCTCTCTGCTGTCACACAAGATCTACCACAACAAATTGTACCACATACTGCACCTATCAAGATCCCATCAGGAAGTACTGTGAAGGAAGAAAATGGAATGCCTAGTACCCCTGGAACCTCCGACCTAGCTCTCTCAGTCGTCTCACCGTCGAATATATGTCTTTGCCAGCAACCCGCAAGAATTCCGCGACCGAGAAATGGTAAAAACTGCTTTTTTAAAAGAAATCTCCAATTACCTATGTGTCGTTAGATATCGAGCTAACTGAAACTCTAGCCTTCATTCTTTTTCGTCAACATAACCAGGCTGCCGTTGTTGCAAAGCATCCCGGCAAACCTAATCCGGAAATATCCAAGATAATTGGTGAGATGTGGAGAGAAAGCTCGCAGGAAGCAAAGAATCTTTGGCAAAGGCACGCTGATGTTTGTCAACCATTGACCTCCATTTCCTTGTTTACTCTGAACTAACAAAACCTTAGGAAGAGAAAAAGAAGCACCTCGCGAGATATCCAGAATACCGATACCAGCCTCGCAGGAATGGCAAGAAAAATGCCGCCGCGGCCGCGGCTGCGGCTGCGGGATCGAGTACTGGTGCCTCTGGGAGTGCCTCTGGGGGTGCTATCTCACCGCCTCTAGAGACTGCCATATGCTCAACATGCGGTGGTCGTACTGGAAGCCTTTCGACACCCCAGACACCTGCAACCCCAGGGTCAGCTGTGCCCAAGACACCTGGGCTAGCTCAGCTACCCCATAGTGCACGAACCCTAACTTCAGCTCCTCCACCGAAGAGACGGCGAGCTACCACAGAGGACGATGTCCCCAGAGGCAGTACAGGAAGTCCAGCCGGCCCGGTAGGCGAACAAGCGGGGATTGAAGCGCTGCTTGAGCTAGGGCATCAAGGTGATGACGAAAGTGCCGTGGTTACGGAACTCCAAGCATCTACCAAGCGCCAGAAGATGAATGGAGGATCCCCTACGACAGATGTGCTGGCGACATCGCCGCTACAGCACAACCCATACTCGGGCCATTTCTCCCCACAGCCACACAATCCCAACATCGACCCCTTCCTTCAGAATGGTTTTGAGCAAAGTATGCCTGGTCTGGATGCTGACGGAAACCTAGCCAGCGGCCCACACCAGATGCCCGGCTTTTCACCAGAATTATCAGAATCCCATATCTCCAAACCGATATCTCCAATGCAGAAAATCAGTGCTTTCAATTGCATATGCAAACCCCTTCCGACTGCCCTTCCGACTGGTGCGCGCTTCCCTCGACTGCCCGTTATTGCAATCGAAGGCGACGACATTGAAGCAGTATCGGAACTTTTCCATGCAGTCGTAAAGCTGTTATCCAATTCTGACCCTATTGACGTCATTGACGAACCGGATTTTTCTATCTCGGAGCGGCCCCACAGGTTGGAGGAGAGTGCCGAAATAAGCGATGGGCTATTGATGCCCACGGGTGACGGTAACGATCTCGATCCAGCAAGTGCCCTTAAAGACACCGAAGGTGGCCTCGGGGTTGCGGAATACCTCGAACATGTTGCTTCGTGGACAAGGAGGTGTGTGCAGATCAAGAATGCAGTGATGCATAGCAACAGCGCATCTCAACGGATGGTTTTGGTGAATCGGTATATGGTTTCTAGAAGCGATTCTGCTTCTGCGAGGCTCTCACCCGGCGGCCTTTCAGCGCTCCAGCATTGGCAGTGGTGTGCAACTGTGTGGCGGGGCTGCATTGGACCGGACATGACTATATATGTCGTGAATGTGCCTAATGGGAGCATTGGCGAAGAAGCGGTTGAGGCGAAAGAACGAGGGAAAGTGGTTTTTGTGAAGAAAGAAGTGGGAGAACTTGGGAGAAAAGCCTGGGAAGCAAAAGTTATTAGGAGGTTGGTATTCGAGGTTGGTGAAATTGTTGGGAATTTAAAGGGATTCATGGGGGAATTGGAAATGAGTCACGATAACGAATTACGGTAATGCAATTGATTGGTGTTTTTTTTTCACTTTCTGTTTTACCCCGTATCTATTACCCCCCCCTCTTTTCTTTTGGTTCACATTTTCCATTGCATTCCTCGTCCCAGTTTATACATTCTCAGATCCTGATGACCCGTTTCTTCATCCCTTTATTTTTTCTCAACTCAACATAGTATTATTTCCCCACTTCACTTTTCTTTCCCGTAAGATATCTCATGTCTTGTCATTTCTGCTTGAGCATCGGAAGACTTTTTCTATATATATTCGACAGCTTCTTTCATTGGATGTTTAAACTGGAGTTTTTAAAGGGGGGAAAAGAAGAAAGAAACATGTAAATCGCCAGTCCCTTGGACAACGCCACCAAGCGTTAGTTAGTTATTTGGGACAAGATGGAGTCGGGAAGGACTTCGCGGCCATTTAGTTCTATTTTTTTCTATCGAGAAAAAAAAGGAAAGGACCGGAATTATATTATGTTGTTGTCCATCTCAATCTAGACCATACCAGACTGCTGCTCTCCGGAAGCACTTTCTGAACTCTCCTCCTCACTCGCCAACTCCCTCAGCAGCCCTAACATCCTCTCAAGCTCCTAGCCTGGGTTCTCAGGATCGCTTTCCTCATCCTTCTCTAGCATCTGCGTCTTCTCCAGCATCTTTTCCAGCCGCAACTTCAGCTCCGCCAGCTTTGGCTCCTTCACCACCAGCGTCTCGTCATCGAGGTCCTCGACAATGTACCCGTGACCAGAATCCTTGTCGATCTTGAGAATTATGGCTTTGATGGAGGGATCGCATTCGATCAGGACGCCTAGTGGGTAGGTTGGGTGGGTGGGTTTTTAGTCAGTTGTGAATTGTAGGGTGGGGTGGGTATTTGTAGTAAGGTACCTTTTACTGCCCTTGGCATGACTTAATGAGGAGGAGGAAGGGGGGGGAGGCGTAGAGGGAGAGGGAGAGGGAGAGGGAGCTCAGCTGTGGGGAAGGAGATTTGTGGAGTAAGTTGACTCGGGAGTTGGGTGCGATGAAAGGTTGTTTAGGCTAGAGAAAGTGCCAAGGATGAGGCTCGGGATGGTGGTATGGGATCACCGTAATTTACCGGTACGATAGGTTGGGTACCAGTGCTGGGATGATGCCCCTCCGGACCTGATCAGAGCTTCGTTATCATATTAAAGTTCGATCGTTCACTCGCTATCCTATTCTAATTGAGTGGAGGGAGTTTAGGGCATGGGGTTTCATAGCTAGACAGACAGACGAATAGATAAAGATATTGAGTTTCCATCATACATACATTCCATGATTCCTCCCTTATTATCCATAAAGCACAACCCAGAACTTCCAACCACCAACCATACAATCACCGCCCATTCACCCATACCCCCCAAATCCTTTCCACCGGAATATATATCATACCTCCCCCAATACCTACCTACCTACCACACAACAACCCCCAATGTCCGAAACAACCCGCCTAAAGGCCACCATCTTTGTCGGTAAAAAGCCAAAACCCTCCCTCCCTCCACTCCTCCCTTCCTTTCCCCCCAACACACCAAACTAACAACACCCCAACAGGCGGCCTAGACCAAGCCGTGACAAAGGACGTCCTCCACAGCGCCTTCCTCCCCTTCGGCGACATCCTGGAGGTGCAGCTCCCGCGCGACGACCGCCAGCCCAACACGGCGCACCGCGGCTTCGGCTACGTCGAGTTCGAGGAGGCGGCCGACGCGCTCGCCGCCATCGATAACATGGACCAGGCCGTGCTGGCCGGTCGGGTGCTCAATGTCATGCAGGCGAAGCCGCAGAAGGAGGGGACGGTGCTGGGGAGTAAGGTTGCTGTTTGGGCTCAGGTGGGTTTTTTTCTTTCTTTTCTCACTCTTCGTGGGCTAGTGGAAGAGGGAGGAGGAGGAGGAGGAGGAGGAGGGCTAATGGTGGCGGCGGTGGTGGTTGGGGGGGATTATAGGAATCGTGGTTGGCGAAACATGAGGTTAGTGAGGAGGATAGGGCTGCTGCCGAGAAGGCAAAGGCGGAGGCTATGGCGAAGGAAGGGGTTGATCCTATGCAGGGTCTTGAGGGATTGGATGTTGCGGGGCCTAAGCCGGAGTGATAATGATAATGGTAATCGTTGCTCTTTCCACTTGTATTATATGGGAAAACCTCTGCCAGTAAGTAGGTAGGTAGGTTGTCTTGGGTGATTGACATGGGCTTTTCCTCTTTTTTACATTGGGAGTTTTTGTCTTTCTTGTTTTCATCGCATTATTAAAAGAAAAGAGGAAAAAAGAAAGAAAAAAGTGGATATATCCCTCCTACCCCTAACTAGATCAGGCCGTAATATAGTGAAAACAACCAAACTGCCCCACGATATCACGTTTCTCAACTCTCAATTCCCCGATTTACACAACTTATTCACGCCAGTCCCATCGACAAACTCTAATGATGTTCAGGCCTGGGAGAGCGAGAAAGCCTCAGTTGCTTGTCGGTGTATAATTTCCTTCCCATGGAGATTACCGCCACTGTGATAGAGGGACGAAAGTTAGCACAGGTCCAATCCCCCAATGCCAGTTTCCAGTTTCCCGTTTCCCTTCCCTCCTTCGTTCCATGGGGTTAGGAGAATTGCATACTTCCGACACCAGCACTATAACCCCGAAAGTTAGTTTTTTTAGTTTTTTTTTAGTACAGACCCATCATCAAGGGGCGGCAGTGGAAGGGGGGGGGGAGGAAGGAAGGAAGGAAGGCCCACCCAATAACGATTCCCAAGGGGATCAATTCCGCAGGAATCTTCTTCAACATCCTGATCCTCTGGGAGATAGTGTGCGCTGCGGATCCCCTTCTTCTCAGTCACTGTTATACCGTTTCGAGGGATACATATGAAGAATGGCACGAAATACCACTTTGTTCCTGCTTCTGTTTTCAAGGGAAATTTTTGGTTAGCAATTGGTCTCTATCTCTCTCTCTCTCGAAACGGGACCAAAGGGTGCTGTGGGGGGAGAAGCGGAGGGGAGGCGAAGGTGTTGGTGTGACGTACTGGCATAACCATCTTGGATGAGCTTGTTTGGAGTCAGTGAGCGAGTGAGTGAGTGGAGATTGTTGTTTTACTTGATGGAGATGGGGTGGAGAAGATCAGATCAGATGAGACAATGGGGTTGGTGGGGGATTGGTTCATCATCTTTGTTACTGGTTGCCGAAGGCCGGGTAACACTAACTTATGGGTGATCTAGATTCCTTTGCTGAAGTGCAGTGGCTCAGGGGTGGAGGATAGCTAAAATTGCCAAGATCATGGGCTGGATGGCGGAAGGAGCGGGATGCCGTGGGAACATAAGGGACGTGTCTCTTCAGTCGAATTGCCTCCAAGATGCTTTGGAAGTCTCATTAATTACTCTAGCGAGAGCATGGCATCTATAGCAGCTCCTGCATTGGGATATCTTCCCCCCATCCGTCCATCAAAACGCCGCCATTAACCCCACAACATAAAACAGATTAAACCAAAGCGCCGTGCGATTAAAACTTTATGAACCTCCCATCAGAAAATTTCAACAGAAGCCCCCTCCCCAGATCGCTATGGAGCAAAGGGGAAAGGATTAATCCTCAATTGGCTCTTCGTAATCCATATCGGGTTGGTCCCTGATCTGGGGTTCCTGCACCTCAGACCAGCCAACACAGTCATCGATGTAGCTCAATATTCCCTGGACACTGTCCTCGTTCTGGCTCTCGAGCTGAAGGAATTGAACCATCGAGAAGTCGTCAATTAGGCCAACGACGCCTATCATGTCATTCTTAGTCAGAACAGCCCTTGAAGGACCGAGCAGAAATGCCGGGATTTAGGAGGGCCTACTAACATTCATTAAGCTTATGGAACTTCGGATTCGTCTCCTTATGCACGTCACTAAGGATGATCCCTGGGTCCGGGTCCAGAAACCTCTTGAGCTCCCTCTTGCTGAACTGTCCTTTGACTAGATCCATCTTGCTCATTATATTGATATGCGGAATCTCCAACATGATCATAGCACTCATAGCACTCAGCGTGCCGGCGAAGAACTTGGACTTGTCAATAACAAAAGTAGATTCAAGCAGGTACGAAGCAGCGAGGGAAAATTGCAGGTGGCCCGTGAGGTGTTTTGCCAAGTTCGGGAGGATTGGTACATGAGTGTAGAGTTCTATCTGACCGGGGCAGTCGAAAATCACCAGTGTATCTTCACCAACGTCATCGAGCGAGTGGTCTAGCCAGTCGAGATTCTCCATCAGGAATCTGGAAGGTGGAAAGAAGTCAGCGGATGCAACAAGTGAGCCAGGGAATGTGGCTTGAACAAACTCGAAGCAAGCCATCAGTCCACCATTGGGGCCGAGTCCCATTTCTTCCATTGCATCCTCGAGCGTGATTAGGTCCTTGATGTCGACCGCAGGCTCGTATTCAAAGTCGGTAGCGGCAGGGTCAAGGTTCACATACAAACCTTCTCACATCAGCTTCCTAAGAACCCAAGGGTGGCGCAGGAGGGTACGTACATGATCGCTTGGTGTTTGCAATATGGGAGATTAGGGCCGCGCAGAAAGTTGACTATATCCCTCGTTAGGATAGGGTGAGTCTCTATAGTGGCTGAGATATTTGGCACTGTACCTTGCCACAACCTGCTGGCCCAACTACTAGGACACCGAACCTGCTCATTGTGATTGAGTTTAGTGTTTTGGAGGGGAAGTTTTGTTAAAGTGGGTAGGAACAATGGTGTTGTCAACAGCCGAGGACCAAGCTTAAGGTGGTTGTGGTAACTTTGCCTGCATGCTTCCGCATTGGTCGTAGGGCTGGGACCCGACCCGACCAGGCCCGCCACAAATTGAAGTCGAGTCACTTAGAATAAGGTGTAGTAACCTACGATAATCTAAGAATACTTGCCTCCGTAGAGTATTTTCAAGGGGAAAGCAGTTTGTTCTGTCGTACCGAAATTGCACTACGGGGACTCAATTTACTTTGTATTACTAAGCTACCAAAGAAAAGGTGACTATCATACTACGAGTACTCGAGTACAGAAACTTGAACAATTGGACCACGTGTCGATTTACTGTGTCGAAAATTCGCTACTCTGGAAAAGGGGTGAAGAACATAGTGAGTGCGGGCTGTTCAGCATCTCTGGGGGGCACGGAACAAAAGAGGTAAATGCACCAAACCTTACTTAAGGAGGCAACTCCAACGTCGTAGCAAGTTTGTCCGGTAGCAGTTCCTCCCGATCCTCATCGGCATTTCTTCCGAGAATCCCCACGACCAATTGAATAGGCCGAGGTAATATACTACTGGTAGTAGATGGCAGAAGGGACATTGAATCAATAGCCTCGCATATCAGAATCACAGGTAACCTGAATCTTCTACGGTACCCGCGTGGTTAGTCACTATGGTTTGTGCCTTCTATCCACGGCGCGCTACTCATCCCAGGCAAGAAGTACTCGAGTACATAACCCGAACACGGGGGGGGGGGGAGTAAATACTACATTGAGGAAAAGCGAAACATCCCCGAAATATCCCCTTGTTCCCTTCTAAATATTGGCATCTATCTATCATATTATCATATCATACCAGTAATGATGGTAGCCAAGAATAAGCCCGCAGCCGAATGTACTCGAGTAGAAAGTTACCCTATTGTGTGATGTCGCCTTACCAAAGCTGTCAAACCGGTCCTGCCAAGACGGTAAGTTGGGTTACGGGCAGCTCAGAATAGTAACCGCATGCCATCGTAGCCGCACAATATTAGTAGTAGGAGAGGGTATCAGGACAATGTCGTAAACTCGAAATGGCGTTGGAACAGTAAAACGAAGTATGGGTCGATGGGCGAGCGAGAAAGTTGCCCCCGGGAGCTATATTTTAATAATAGTTTGCCACAGGATGGCCATAGTCGGGGCATTCGCCTAGTTAGCTAGATTGTTGTACTCGAGTAAACGAGGGTTCCCGGTGGTCCCAAGGAGCTTGGGTCGCGGTACCTTGACGGGGTTTATTCCACCCCTCCAGCGTTATTCGAAGTCCGGCCGGATGATACCTCTTGAGATCCACTATCTCTAGTAGCCCCGCGATCTCCGGATTCTGAGTCAAAAGCTCCTGGGAAGAATCCACATTTTCCCAACACAGTATGAGATCGGCCCGCTGGGCATGTTGGGGATATTTTCGCACAAGACAGGAACTATTCTTGGGGTTAACCTAGATTAAATCATTATCAACTTTCCAGAGAATACTTCCACTGCTACTATAGCAATTCTTGAAATCCACTATTATGCCTCGCGCGATAGAGCTCCTCTACGAGTAATAGTACTAGCACGAGTGCTCTCAGCTGCCATTCCTAAGAATGCCCTTGCGTTGCCGGCATCATACTAGTGGCATAGCTCGACCAACATATTTTCTATAATAGTTCAGTAATCACCAACAAAAGAGAACCCCACGCTAGCCATCGGTGACAAGGCGAGGAGAGTGTCTGTGTTGCGCGTGGCTGGAAGGATTTCCGGTGGGCACTGTGCTATGGCGCCGGATACCGGGGGCCAATCCTCTTGTTCACTTTCCCCCTTGCTCTGTATCATAATACCGGTATGCGATTTTTCTTTTCTTTTCAAAGTGCCCCTTTACAGTTCAGGACCAACGCTCTCTTTATCAAAAAAAGAAAGGAAATGGAAGGAAAGGAAAGGGACCCACTCTCAGCCCTACCGGTCCTCCCCCCTCCACAAAAAGAAACTTTGTTACTGCTGTCGTTACGGCTGGTTGGCTCATTCTTGGATTTTGGTCATGGTGTGAATTCAATATATTCGCCACTAGGCTACCGCGCCACTCGCGGTAAGCAAGTTGCCGGGCGGTGGCAGAAATAACTTTTTACTACGGGTTTAAAAGTGTCTCCTTTAGTCCCCCGTCGCTAATTTGTTGCTGAATCTGATGGTAGGAGTAGCCTTGTTGGCGTAGCTCAATCACACAGAAAAACTCGTCTTCTGTAGCTTCATAAATTTATCTCCTTCTGCTATCCTTTCTGATAGGCATTTTCAGCCATTGTGGTATTGAGTACAGTGGAATATGTGTCAGGTTACCATAAGGTTACAATACCGTTGCAACCATAACACAATCTTCTGCAAATCTGATTCCGCAATTGCCCGGCAATTTTCTTGCCGCGAGTGCACAGTACGGGTGCTGTATAGGCGGTACAAGTACCTCCTATCCGGCATTATGAGGGTAGATTTTAGACGCCACGCGCAGCACCCAATGTGTTTTTCATTCCTGGCGTTAAGTTAGACTACCGGTAGCGAAATGCCTTGGTGCCTTAGGCATGGTTTACTAAGCCACGTGTAATGACTGTGCGTGCAGAAGAATGTCTCAAGCTTCATCGGGGTAAGAGTACTCGTACATGATAAGATACTGGTATGCGCATAGTTTTAGCCGGCGTGCTACTATCTATACTGTGTTGCCAGTTTGCTCGTGTAATACCAGCAGAGAGGAGGGGATGGCTGACTGACGTACTGTACAGTACGTTAGGACAATATCTCAAGTTCTCACTTCGAGTACTGTAGTGCTGATTTTGACTTTACAAGGGTCAGGGATAAAATAGTGGTAGTCTTTACGTCATACCGGTAGTATAGTGCGCAGTTGAAATGTTAGTAGTAATGGAACACCTGAGAAACACGACCTTGATGGGATCTCTGCTTCCTCATACCTCGGTCAGCGCTGAAGGGACACAGCCAATGGATGAGGTACCGGCCTCTAGTTCAATATACCAATCTAAAAAAGGGAAAACTTTCCGGGCTCTAGTAAGCAATAGAAGGTTTCACTTTCCAGACAGGCTAGTCACAGCGTACTCGAGTACCACCACTTTTGGCCAAAATCAACATCAACACCACCTCGTACTTTTTTATGCCCGACCCTTCTAGATACCTCTAGCCGGCGGACCGGCAAGTATCTACGATGGAAACCGGGAAAAAATAAATAAAATACAGGGATAAGGGTGGATGAGAGAGTGGGGATTTATATTGCATGGGGCCTATGTACCAAGCCATGGGATAGCACTCAAGTAATGTGGAAGCCGGATTAGCTAGGCATGGCACCAGTCCTGTACTCGAGTAAGCACCAAAAGCAGCCCGTTCGCCTAATCTAGGGAGAGCCGGGGCACGCTAGTAACTTAAGGGCTAGAGGGCGTGGCTTGGAGGAGAGCTTGCTCAAAGAGGTAATACCATTTCGTATAATCGATGCGAACGCAACGGAATTTCACCACTTTGGGCAGTTCAGTATCTCCTGGGGGCTTGAAACTCTTCGACAGAGCTTGCTTGCCCCTTGCTAGCGTATTCTGGCTCCCCCCGGACTACCGTACACGGCGTGGGGGTAGCGTTCCAGAAGTCGTATGCTAGCACCCCTCTGATACGCCCGAACTGGCTTACTTTCTAACAGATTGTGGAATGGGTTAGACAATTGGGGGGGGCTTTTCCTACACGGGTATACTGTAGACGCAGGTGTTCGGCATGAAGAACCTAAATACGGGAGTCAAGAGTTTGTGTGGCAAATTATCTGTCTGTACCTGAACGCCCGTACTAAATACAGACACAAGTGTTCAGGTTCTTCGTGCCGGGGACCTGCGTATTGATAAGTATGGTATGGTCTGGTGATTCTTCATTGGTAATTGGGCGGTACGCTATAGGAGGTTGTACCAGTACTATCCTTATGAATGCTCCTGTGTGACCTACTAGCCATCACTCTGGAGAGCCCATACCGTGGCAATGGAGCTGCGTAGCCGCCGTATAGATGGAGGGAGAGGGGGTGGTTCGATGCCCCGGTTTTGGGGAGCGGAGGTATAGGTGTAGCCAATTGATATCCCGAGACACCGCGGTTACCAGCAGCTGTACTGTAGTTACCAATAGCTGTCGGTATTTCCGGAAGTCAACTGCAGTGACACTTCAGATTCACGGTACTGGTAGTCCCGCTCTCGTCAGCTACCCATGATATACCGTACTGAAGCCGTCTTCAAGCCCTCCCTTTCCCTACCTTCTGCCTTGCCAGCCGCGTTATATAACAGAACTCAGCTCCCCCCCAGTGTAAAAAAATGAATCGAGAAAATAATATCAACAAAAAGCCGCAATGGGCGCTCTACTCCTACTGGCCGTCTGCTTTGGGGCCGCTATTACTGCCTACACTCTCAGCTCTATCATCCACCTTCTACACAACATCTGGGAGGTCCGAAGGTGCGGCCTACCTTATATCATCCTGCCATGGCACGAAATGAACCTCTTCCATATTCTAACCTGCAACCTCAACCGTGGGCTTTGGAAGTACTTGCCTAAGTGGACGTACCTCAAGATTTTCTGGCGGGACTGGTGCCACCATACGAAGTTTGAGCTTTTCGAGAAATATGGGGACGTCATTTGCGCCGTGAGCCCTGGGGGGGTGACGGTTTACGTGGGGAGCGTAGAGGTTGCGAGACAGATGTTTGAAAGGAGGAGCGACTTTCCAAAGGCTACCAAGGTTTATGGTGAGTTGTGGACCCCCCCTTCCGAATGAGTGGGGGAAGTAAGGTGACTAATTTTGGGATTAGAATATGTCAGATTTTATGGGGATAACGTGTTGACAGTATGGGAGACTTTTTCTGTTTCTGATAGGGTTCACTGACTGACACGCATAACTTAGCTGGAGGGTGCGGAATGGCGCCGACATAATCAGTACACTCGTCCCCCGTTCAACGAAGCTGTGCACAAGGTTGTATGGGGCGAGGGAGTCAAACAGGCGCGCGCTGCCGTCAATGTGTGGGCCCGCCGGGGTTCTTGCATGGGGATTGGTCGAGATCTCCGCACAATTTCAATGAATGTGCTATCCCTTAGCAATTTCGGAATAGCCTTGCCCTTCGATTATGAAAGTGAGACGACAGAGCATTTCGGCTGGAGGAACACCCCGCCAGGGCACAAGATGTCGTATAGAAGCACGGTGAACCATGTGTTGGATAACATCATCCCCCTGGCTATCACACCAAAGTGGCTCTTGAGAAATGGCCCAGAATCGCTGAAAAAGATCGGCCGATCGTATGATGAGCTAGGAATATATTTGAAGGAATTGACCCAGAATGGCGGGAAATCCGGGGCATCCAGTGGGGGGAACTTGCTCAGGGCATTAGTCAAAGCGTCGGCAGGGGATGGGACGGGGAAAGGGCCGGGATTGACTGATGCAGAGGTTATCGGGAACGCCTTCATATTCGCAGTGGCGGGATTGGAGACTACCACGGGAACATTACATTACGCCATTATGCACCTGGCGCTAAATCCTGATGTGCAAGATTGGCTCTACACGGATTTACAGGAAGCGCTGAAAGATGAAGATCATGATCCCTCGAAATGGGAGTATGGAAAGGTTTATCCGAAAATGGCTAGTGTACTTTGTGTCATAGTAAGTTTGCTGGGACTACCGTACATTGGCATATTTAAAAGAGAATACTGACTATTGAAAGCATGAAACTCTCCGCTTGAATGCACCTCACATGGCCATCCCCAAGTGGACAGCTAGCAAGTACCAGCCAATAGACTGGAAAGGCAAGCAATGCCTCATACCTCCAGGAGCATCAGCCTATATAACCATAACAGCATTGCATTACAATCCTTCTCTATGGGGGGACACAGTCGAAGGGTTTCACCCACAAAAATGGGATCTCCGCTCCTCCTCCTCCTCCTCCTCCTCCTCCTCTGAAGGGTGGGCGCGCACCGATCCGAAAACCGGAGTTAAAACTCCGATAACACCACCGGAAACGCCGCGGATAGGAACTCAAAGCGCCCCATATTGCTACTTGAGAACACCGGTGAAGGGCGCTTTTGCCCCCTTCTCAGACGGCTGGAGAGCCTGTGTTGGGAAGAACTTTGCATTGGTAGAAATGGCTGCTGTTTTGGCCGTATTGTTTCGTGACTGTTCGGTTAGGATCAAGAGGCAGGAAGGTGAGACGCAGGGTATGGCAGATAATAGAGGAAGGTCTGCTATTAGTAATAGTAAAAGTTATTTGACGGTTATGATTAGGAATGAGGTAGAGTTGGAATGGGTTAGACGATAGCCTTTTTTTCATTTCCTACCCTTCTCTTAGTTAAGAGAGCATACTGTCTCCGAGTGCTACCGGGGCTATATGTGCTCGTAGGGATGGACCTATTTGTGGATAAGAGGGAGGGACGCACCACTATTTACTAGAGGACTTTGATTTATTTCATAGCTTAGATCTAGCTCCTCGAAATGGTTTACATAAATAGAATTCTCGAATAATGTCAAGTTGGTCTTTTGTGTTCTACACAGTCCAATTGGTCTCACTAGGTGATGTTGGAGGGGGGGGAGGGAGGCTATTATAGCTACCGGTAGGCTAAAATGCAGGCACCCAACGGTCGACAGTGAAATGTATTGATCATAAGTCATCCTATTATTATTCAATTTTTGCTTACAAAAACACCTCTCATTACTTTGTCATCCAAAAAAAACGGAATACCACCCAGTGAGTACATAACGCGGAATTATCAAAAGGACAACGCCCGGTCTCTTCTTCTTATCACATACTCTTTCCTAATTTCTTGGACAGCCTCCCCTGGTGGAGCATAGGTTATCCCCTCATCGGTGTAAGGTGCTTGATTTTGGAGTGGCGGCGAATCCATAGCAGCCGGTGACGCATTCGAGTATCTGTGCTGCAGGTGTAAGGGTACAGAAGTGGGGTATTTAACTGTAAAGTCCCCAATGATCTCGACTCGTCGTGTAATTTCCATCTCCTGGTCAACATCCATGTTTCCTCGTGCAGCAGTGTCGCCGGAGGAAGCACCTCCAGCAGAAGGCGAACCGGTACCTGGCGTGTCTTCACTAACTCCAATATCCTCCTCGGTTGGTGGGTTCCCCTATCTACTCGTTAATACCATAAGCCGAGGTTGGATAAAGAATAGCAGAGAAAGCCAATCCATCCAAGTAGAAAGAGATAACACACATTTGCGCCTAAACTCCTTGACATTTCACGAGCCTGTGCGTTTCTCCTCACGAGAATCTTTCGTTTTCTTCGCTCAACTTTTAGTTTTAAAGTTTGCCATTCCCCACAATCATCTTCTCCATCTTCCACAAAAGCCCTCCTCGCAGCCGGGAGGGCGATGTTGTTGGGTAGCCCTACTGTGTACCTTCCGAGTTCGTGCCTAATGGCCTTCTTGGTTGGCAGAATGCCTCTCTCGATTAGACTGGGGGCTGCGAGCTTCCGAGCCCCTAGGCGACGAAGCTGCTTTTTTTTCCGTTTGTTCTTAACTCGCTCAATACTATCAGCAGGTCTAGCATCCTCGAGGAATCGCATTCGATAGTCGATTTGTGAAGCGGAGAGACAAGGCTGGGCTATGAAATCGTGGGCATGCTCACATCCATCACCTTTTGGACATTGTCCAGCTTTCTGGAGTGAACATGGAATCCCAGAGGGCGGAAGATATTGATCCATGGTCAGCCGGCGATTTAATAGCCTCACACGTAGTGGTAAGTGATCCTGCCTAGTAGGCAAACAATCGATAAAGGTGAGGGGTTGGGGAGTTGAGGGGTTGAGGGGGTTATCAGCCAATTACCTCTCCAGTGATTTGGATTGGAAGCTGGTTGCAAGCATAGCTCTACTTGTGTCACTGAGCCAAGAATTATCACCCATTTACCTTTCCTATGCTATCTATTACCAATAGCAGCAGCTGTTCCAAAAAGGGTGCCAATTCTTGGCGCGGAGACACCAGAGCTAGCAAACCTGGACAGCACTAATTACCCCTTGGATAATGTAAAATCTCGTATCCCATGGGCTTGTAGGGCCCGCATTTTCCGGACCCCTCTGTTTTGTATGCGCCAAATGTGTAGATCCCGACCTGCTCGGGAATTATTGTAGGAGTACGGGGAGTATCCCAAAAGACCATCCATGATCAGGTATGATTTACTTTGATGCGAAAAGCGTGGTTGTTTTCATGAGTTTCACCTCGCAAGTGAGTACTTGTAATCAGAACCTACATTGGCATCCTGTATTTATTTAGCTTGTAGAAATCATACCTATTTTGAATTCTTCACTCATTGTTGGCATCATAGATTATCACTCGATCAAAGGATTCCAAATTTGGTCAAGATCTGCATGCTTGGCACACAAAACAGGAAGGCCGGGAAGTGCGGGGTCTCATCAGCCCATGGAGCTCCAGTAATCCACTATCTCCGCCTCCTCTAATCTACCCAATCTACGTCTACATCAATCCCCACCCGAGCCTACGATAGGTTTAGTTTAACATGCTGGAATTGCAAATACTAGTTAATGAGATCTAACACACTTAGTACACTCATGCTCCACCATGTGCGGAAAACACCAATTCCTCTTAGGCGTTTTTGTCTCTGAACACGAAGATTAGAGGTCTGGCGGGGGTAGTGGATCACACGAGATTCGCGGTATTAGCTCAGTTGGCAGAGTGTCTGGCGCCTCCAGGAATCGAGATCGCCAACTTCAACCTATATCCTCAAAGCCAAGCTCCCAAAACCCCCTCGAAGGTAAAAAGAAGGGGGAGGGGAGGGGAGCAGCTATCATATACAGACCATTCCACGAGAGGGCGTAGGTTGGATTGCTAGATTGGCGCTGCGGCTTGATAGCTATGGGGGCCAGAGAGGTATGAACCTTCCACAGGAGCTAGACTGCTTGTTGCAACCATCTCACCCCACTAGAAGAGAGCACACATTTCCTTATCCATTACGGCGCCCAGAAATAGGGTTGATACAACAGGCGACTCCCTAAAACCGTCTTGCTTTAATTTTCATGCGTTGGGAGTCTCCTATCCGCTCCTGAACACCCAAGCAGGGCCCCATTGCCCGCCTCCGGCTGAAGTCCATGGCGTGCGAGGTGTGAGTCCAGCACACTGCAGCGGGACAGTGTTTCCCCCAGGTTATTATTACCCTAGAAGCACAAGAAAACCGTATCATATCAGACTTGAAACTTCTCTCCCCAGCCATAAGAAGGTAGTGGCTGAACGCGATCCCTCGGGAGGGCCCGGGGGTTCGGCAGCAGTACGAGATCGTGGACAAAAAGCGATTTATATTATGCTCCAAGTTTAGCGTCCCTTAGGGCGAAACAGTGAAGAATGGAGAGGGAGAAAGAGGAAAGGTGCCGACTGGGACCATCCAATGGAACACACATGTGGCGGGAGACAGACCACCGTTTTCGGTTTCCATGAAATCGGAAATCTATAAAGGAGACTGATCGCCACCCCGCACTGTTTTCCCTCCACTAACCCATCCCCCCCCCAATCCCACAAACGTATCAAACACGAAAGAAAGGACTCTACCCTACGATCCACTACTCCATGCCTGCCTCGAAGTCCGCTACTCAAGCCATGCCCGAGCCCGTCTGCTTAACAACAGCGATTTGCAAAAATAGGGATTCCTGTTCCTGCGGGAACTCTTACGATGATCCTATCACAGGAAGGTGGATCAGCGGCGCGGAGGCATTAGCTATTCGCAAGAAAGCCATCACTGATGGAAAATTGGATAAGATCTAAGGCGCATTATTTGAGAATGCCCCATGGCAGGTATGATAATCCGTTTGTTCACTCTACGTGCGCGTGTGCCCTAGCTGAACTATAACAGGTGGGATGATGCCGCAACCGTTGGAGGGGGGAGATTTTTCAGTGACTCTTCAGTTGTTTTCTGCATTCTTAGGCTCGTTTCTCGCGGTCCTTTGTCTGAAAAAATGTGTGTGGGAGGGAAAGTTTGTTGGTAATTCATGACGAATCACTCTTTGCAAGCTGCTTCGTTGGGGAGGTCTATCGCCGGAGTGCTTTGCCAAGAAAATATTGTCCAACCTCAACCGCCAAAGGATTTCCAACCACCACTCTAATGAGGATTATGGCTCTATCAAATGATAGAGTGGATGACCTTTTACACATTAATAAGGGGAAAGTAGGAATATCTCAAACTTCCATAGATATCGGGGTCTAGGAGCAGGTCAAAACGTTGGCAAGAGCAGGGTACAAGGTCTGGCAGGAAGTTATGGAACAGTTATTTAAGGCTAACCAGCCAAATAATATTATGCCCATACCTATTCTAATTAAGTTAAAAGTCTTACACTTGTATCGCTGTGACATGCTAATTACTGTTAATATCTTTTCTTTTTGCCCTGACCGTTAATAGATACAAGGTTAGAACCTATCAATCAGAACAAGTAGGGATATAATTGACTTGTTAACCTTGAATAACTGTTCCGTAACTTCTTACTGGACCAAGTATTGCCCCTCCTTGCATAAGTCCCAAGGCAGATGTTTTCCCAGAAGAACACGACAGGGATCATTTTGCCGGCGAACATAAGTTAACCCTGCGAAAACTTTATTCCGAGCACTTGTATGGCTGCAACAGCTCAGCACCACCCGCCACTGATGACGTGCAGCCCCTGCACCGAGGCCGAAGCGGAGATGTTGGCCTAGCTTACTAGTACTTTCTGGTCGACCCCGATTACCTCTCCTGCCGGGCAACCTCTGGTCCCCGCGGGATCCTCTCCAATGAACGGACCATTCAGGTGTCTAGGCCGATTCTCAACTTGTCCGAGCCAGTCTCCCATTGCGGCTCAAAATTATTTATCCAGACACCCACAAGCTTTATCGTGACCAAAACAAAATCTCCCCACAACAACCACCACCACTAGTAGTGCCCAATTCACAAGCACCATGGCACCCCTACAAACAAGCCAACAGACAGGAACTCCACTATCCCCGGCAGAGCTCTCATACCTACACACCTCTCTAACACTAACCCCGCCCATACGCCCGGACTCCCGCACACCGACACAATTCCGACCGTTAGTCGCCGAATCCGACATCCTCCCGTCGACCAACGGCTCGGCGCGTATGATCTGGGGCGATGGAGGTGAGTGCGTAGTCGGCGTGAAAGCTGAGGTGGAAAAGAACTCGATTTCAAGCGGGGGGGCGAAAGACTGGATCGAGACCAATGTGGAAGTATCCGGCCAGCGCGACGACGACGCCTTCCTAGGTATGACAGTCGCGGAGAGCCTTCTCGTCCCTGGTACTGGGGTTCTGGAGAGGTTGGCTCTAGGCGAGAGGTTTCATTGGAAGATTTTTGTCGATGTTTGTTTTGTTCTCCCTTCTTCCTGCTTTAGCTTTATTTGCTCTAGCCATGCTATATGCTGATACGAAGATTGGGAGGGATAGATATTACTATTAACACCCCCGCTATCACATCCCGCCACCCTCCTCACACTCACGACATATCTTGCCCTTCGTAACACCTTCTTGCCGAAATTGGTCTCTGAGGCCGCGGAGGACCCGGTCTTTGATGATGACTGGGGTAACGCTCTCCCTTTGTACCCCGTCGACAAAACCCCCCCGCCCATAACCCTGTTGGTGGTCAACATCGGCGAGAATATATTCTTCGACCCCACAAGGGAAGAATTGGCGGTCGGGGACGTAGTTCTTGCCGTCTCGATTTGTGGGAAGAAGGTCGTCGGCGTGAGGACTTTGGAAGGGGGCAGTGGAGGTGTTCGGAGGGAAGCTGTCAAACGGGTCATTAAGGAGAGTTGCGAAGTGGCGGAAGAGGTATTCAGCAGCTTGAATGGCGCCAGCGAAGGGGACTGATACTAGCACTCGAATCGCACGATGTATTATTCAAGTTAGTGGCCGGGAGGAGAAAAGCAATCCTAGACGTGCGCAGTACCGAAGGGCAAGCAAAAGTACCTTGTTACTGCTATTATATCCTTACTATTACTTAATTCTACAATAAACCAGTGAAGCTCTACTTGAGATCACTTTGGGGGGAACCCCGAACTATAAAAACCACATACCACACTTGAATCACTTGAATCACTTCTATCTCATTTCCTACAAATCGCCCATAACTCTACAATCGCAATTGAGAAGTGCCCGGCCCCCCAGCTACCCAAACGCAATCTCCCAACAGAAGAATACAGATCCTCCGAAAGTGCAGCACCAATTACCCAGCCGAGCGCTATCTACCACCTCGTCACCCCCATAGCGCATCACTAAAACGCATACAATAGAGAAACATAAAAAAAGGACTCTACAGGACTCTTGAGAAATTGTATTGCCTTGGCCTTGGGGGGGGGATGCTAGTTCAGTAGGGGGACCATGTACAGTACTCTACCTATTAACTTTATACCTTTTCACACAGAGCCCCCCATACAATATTTTAAGTCACTTCTGCACACACCGGTTGATACCATTGTAGATGACTATGGGCCCCCATTCAGCCTCTCTTTTTTTCTGTGCTTTTAACATGTTGGGCACAGAGTGGTTTCCCGGCTGGTGTCAAGGTCGCAATTGTTTTCGGCGGGGTAGCGTTGAGGAGGTGATACTTTGGAGATGACCATTTTTCACCAATACTAATGTAGGACTGAAACGTTCTCCGCTGCAATACTTTGGGGTAAAGTACAGTACGGTACAGTACTCCGAGAAATGGCATCGGTGCAGTCCACCAGGTCCGTACGCTTACCCTACGGCTGCGTCGAGTACTGTACCAGCAGAGCACAGTGACACTTGCCACAGCAGTACGAAAATCGCGCCCAATCTATATGCTGAGATCAATGGCAGTCCCCGGGCGTCTCCCCCGACCGTAAGGCCATACCAGAACAAGTACTGGTGGGGAGTCTCAAACCTTCATAGCTGGGCAGACAAATCGCTCTTCTACCTAGCAGCATGATTCTCTCGTCTAGAGGAATATTTAAGAATCTAATATCGAAAAAGACGAAATGCACGGCACAAGAGATTGGGACGCTCAAGAAATGTATTTATTCGATTTCGCTTCTCACGCTCCTCACCCACCTTCAACGAGTCAAACAAGACAATGATGGTTTTTATTTGATTTTTAGAACAACTAGATTAGGAAACTAGACCAAGCACCTAGCAATTCTACCTCATCCACCAGATCCCCTAAAGGCTTGCAAAAAACAGAAGCGGGGGATGTGATGAATACAGAATCCGTCTCACTCAAGGAGCACCACCACAATCAGAGATAGTGATGGTGCCGGAGGTACGGCCACTGCTGTCCAGAGACTTGTTCTCCATCCTCCTCGCGATATCCTTACCAGTTTCATCGGCCACTTCGCCGAAGACGACGTGCTTGCCGTCAAGGTGTTTGGTGATAACGAACTATCAACGGGTTATTCCTAAACAATCAGCAAGAAATGGGAATTGGCTGTACTAACGGTGATGAAGAACTGGGATCCTTGAACCTAAGTCAGCATCGTCATTCATAAAAAAGAAAGCACGAGCTGAAACAAACCATTGGTGTTCGGTCCGGCGTTTGCCATGGAGAGAAGATACGGCTTCTCATGCTTCATAGCGAAGTTCTCGTCGGCAAACTTTTCACCATAGATAGACCTTCCACCAGTGCCCTATTTCGAAAAATTCCTTTAGTTTCCTATTCTATACCTGTCACTTAAAGGACATCGAGGTAAATTACGTTGTGACGGGTGAAGTCACCACCCTGAGCCATAAAGTCCCCAATGACCCTATGGAACTTGGAACCCCTATAGCCGAAATTCTTTTCCTGAGTGGTGCAAAGCTCTCTGAAATTTCTTGCGGTTCTCGGGACGACATCGTCGTAAAGAATGAAGTTAATACGACCCCATTGTTCGACTGTGATAGTGGCATTAAGTTAGTGAAAAATTAATCCACTAGATGAGATAACGTGACTGCAATCTCATATAGAAAAATGTTATGGGAGATGGGGGATTCAATGAGACGGAATGGTGGGAATAGTCTCGAAAGAATGAAATGCCAAACATACCAGTGCCATTAGGGGCAGTGTAAGAAATATCGAACCAGGCAGTAGACCGAGATGCAGTAGGTTGAGACATCGCTTTTGGTGCAGTCAGACGAAAGAAGCGAGCGCTGTTATGAGTGTTGATGAAAAAATATGGCTTTGTTGTGGGAGATCTGTAAAGAAATGAGGTTGATGAGGAAGGGGGATGGGAGAGAGTGGGGCGGAGAAGAGGGGTAAAATAGGAGCGGAGGGGAGAGGCGAGAGCAGCCATTCGTTTTTTTTTTCTTACGTGCGCGTGTGCTATTAGGGGAGGGGTTTATGATACAGTGCGCTCGCTGATGGGGGTGGGAAGGATTGTAAGAAGAAACACAAGGAAGCGACACAAACTGGGCCACGGTATGTATTACTTCTTGGTGTCTCTCTATTTCCTTTCTTCTATCAGACTCTCCTTCTCCGGGCTTAAATGGAAAGAAGGACTGCTTCATTGCTGGTTAGGGTCTAGCCGAGCCCACACCTCCCAGCTATGTATCCTCTATCATGCTTATGACCGGTATGATACTCCAGAGCATGTTTCCTAGGTTAGGGCCAAAGGCTAGAAACCGAGCCGTGACGGACAGGCCCAGTCGTCATTGCAGACCCGCAATTTCAATATTGGCAATACAACTCTACAAGGCCTACGCTTTCAAACAGTACTCGAGTAGATTGGCTCTTTCTTCCAAACATTCAGGTTACTTGTGCGCGGGTAAAGGTGGGAAAGGCCCCCTTGGTCCTTGTTGCGGGGCTTTTGTGATATTTGGATAGTCATAATACATACAGCACCATCCGTCCCAAACCGCTCCAGGTATTCGAGTTGATTCCCCTCGGCCTGTACCAACCTACCCGCACTCCCGTGTGAGTACGAGCACTATCTTCGACTATCCCTTCGACTGATGAGACACGCAGATTCCGCTCCTTCCTTATGCGGTAGCTCTATGCTGTGGCTCAGCAACTTTTCACCAATAAAAGCTCGATATTTCACACTTTTTGCTTGGCAGAGCTAC